>Ga0209281_1000668_pt1 | contig 36058 bp, 24 predicted proteins | sample MedtruBG_FD_187514 | JGI IMG/M metagenome (GOLD analysis project Ga0209281, IMG submission 187514) | Root nodule microbial communities of legume samples collected from California, USA - Medicago truncatula BG (SPAdes) (version 2) | ecosystem: Host-associated > Plants > Roots > Nodule | place... | reverse complement strand
AATTTGCCTGGCGGCTTTAGCGCGGTGGTCCCACCTGACCCCATGCCGAACTCAGAAGTGAAACGCCGTAGCGCCGATGGTAGTGTGGGGTCTCCCCATGTGAGAGTAGGGAACTGCCAGGCATCAATAAAGAAGAACCCCGGTCCGCAAGGTCCGGGGTTTTTTGCTTTTGACATTATGTAAGATCTCAGACTCCCTCCTGCCAAACTAATCCCCAATCGACTCACATATACGGTAAACTATCGCAGAAATTGCATCAGGATAGCGTCTATGAATCATAACCTTAAGCCCTGGAATACCTTTGGTATTCAAAGAATTGCCGATAACATTGTACGTGCCGATAATCCTCACCAACTTCTTGCTGCGTGGAACACGGCGACTGAAAATAATCAACCTGTGCTGATCCTGGGTGAAGGAAGTAACGTCCTTTTCCTTGATGATTTTGCCGGTACAGTCATTATTAACCGCATTATGGGTATTGAGATTAGCGAAACGGATGAGAGCTGGCACCTGCATGTAGGCGCGGGGGAAAACTGGCATAAACTGGTGCAATTCACCCTTGAAAAAGGGATGGTAGGACTGGAAAACCTGGCGCTGATTCCTGGCTGCGTTGGCTCTTCCCCCATTCAGAATATTGGTGCTTATGGCATTGAACTTAAACATGTTTGTGACTATGTCGACTGCATCGAATTGGCGACCGGAAAAGCGAGCCGCCTGACCGCAGAACAGTGCCGTTTTGGTTATCGAGACAGTATTTTCAAGCATGAATATCAGGATCGCTATGTCATCGTGTCCGTGGGTTTGCGCCTCGCAAAACGCTGGCAGCCAGTATTAACCTACGGTGATTTAACCCGTCTTGATCCGACAAAAGTCACTGCGCGTGAAGTTTTCGACGCTGTATGTCATATGCGGATGACAAAACTTCCCGATCCTAAAGTGAATGGAAATGCCGGTAGTTTCTTCAAAAATCCCGTTATCAGCGGCGAATCGGCAAAAACGTTGCTCGCAGAATGGCCCAACGTACCGCATTACCCGCAGGCAGACGGGGGTGTGAAACTGGCTGCTGGATGGCTTATCGATCAGTGTCAGCTCAAAGGTTCGGTAAAAGGGGGGGCAGCGGTGCATCGTCAGCAGGCTCTGGTGCTGATCAATGAAAATAATGCGACCAGCGAAGATGTTGTCGCTCTGGCCCATTATGTTCGCCAATGTGTTGGCGATAAATTCGGTGTTTGGCTTGAGCCAGAGGTTCGTTTTATCGGGCCTACGGGTGAAGTAAATGCCGTGGAGACGATTGCGTGAGAGATAATACCGTTCCATTAACGCTGATTAGCATTCTTGCTGATGGTGAATTCCACTCGGGTGAGCAACTGGGCGAACGCTTGGGCATGAGTCGTGCGGCGATCAATAAGCACATTCAGACCCTGCGCGACTGGGGCGTTGATGTTTTCACTGTACCCGGCAAAGGCTATAGTTTGCCGGAGCCTATTCAGCTACTGGATGAAAATGTCATTCGCGGCCAGTTGAAGCAGGGAAAAGTGACCGTACTGCCGGTCATCGACTCCACAAATCAGTATTTGTTAGACCGAATTAATGAACTGAACTCTGGTGATAGCTGCGTCGCTGAATATCAGCAGGCGGGTCGGGGACGTCGGGGACGTAAGTGGTTCTCACCGTTTGGCGCAAATCTTTATCTCTCCATGTTCTGGCGTCTTGAACAAGGTCCGGCTGCCGCCATCGGTTTAAGCCTGGTGATCGGCATCGTGATTGCCGAAGTGTTGCACAGTCTGGGCGCGGATAAAGTACGTGTAAAATGGCCTAACGATCTTTATCTGAACGATCGGAAACTTGCAGGCATTTTGGTCGAAATGACGGGGAAAACCGGCGATGCAGCACAGATCGTGATCGGTGCCGGTCTCAATATGGTCATGCGCAACGTGCAGGCGGACGTCGTCAATCAGGGTTGGATAACGCTCCAGGAAGCGGGTGTGACTATTGATCGTAATATTCTTGCTGTGCGTCTAATTAAAGAATTACGTCAATCATTAACGCTTTTTGAGCAAGAAGGGCTTTCGCCGTTCCTGGGTCGTTGGGAAAAGCTGGATAATTTTATTCATCGCCCGGTGAAGCTGATTATTGGTGATAAGGAAATCTTTGGTACTTCACGTGGCATCGATGCTCAAGGTGCTCTCTTGCTAGAACAGGAGGGTATTTTAAAGCCGTGGGTGGGTGGCGAAATCTCACTGCGAAGCGCAGAATAACCTAAGGGAGCCAATGGCTCCCTTTTTTGCGCGTGTGTATATTATACCCCCCTAAAGTAGTAGGCCTTGAAAGAATATTAGTAAGAATAAGGAGTTAACGAAAATCGGCAAAAATTAACGACGAAAAAGTATTTCTAAATATTTCTCAGGGTAACTTTTTATTAAAACATGAATCACGTTAAGTAGATATAAAATCTATTTAACCATTTTTAGTCGATATTTAAATCTGGCTTTTAACTTATTCTTTGAATTTTAAATCTGTAAATTACCTTTAGTTAAGTTAATGAGAACACCGTGTTTTTTTCGTTCAAAAACAGTTAGCATGTGTCGAGTCGATGTTTACTGTTAAGTCGTAAATAAACACTCCGGCATTAAAACCATAATTTAAGCATGCCCATAATAAACGTTCAGTTAACTCTGCAACGTCACTGTACACCTACACCTGAATAAAACTCGTCTGTCGATCGTAAATGGCCACGTGAGTCAAACTGTGGTGTGTACATTATGTATTTGTAAATCATGAGTATAACTATGAATCACTATGATGATTTGCAGCGATTTAAGGACAAAACGCGCAATCAGGCGCTCGATTTTAAAGACTTCTCAGGACAAACTCAGGGGAGCGAGCAAGGAAGTTGGGCCATTCTTAATCAACTTCTTCCTGCAACGGAAACAAATGCCCTTGCCGTTGGGGGACACGTCTCTTTACCCATTCCGCAACCCGTCACGCCTGAAGCATTTGCACTGACGGATGCCGCCTTCGTGCCCGACAGGGTTGCGATTGAGACGGTGTCTCATGATGCCCCTTCGATATTAAATGACGTTGCCGAGCAGCTTGCCGCAGCGCCTGACACACTGTCTGTAGCACCTGCACCTGCACCTGCACCAGAATCGGTTCGTGCCGTTATGCCTGCGCCTGCTCCGGCTGAGGTGAATTTCTCGCGTCTGTTTGCGCCTGCGACGAACACCCCGACGCCCACCGCTGAAAAAAATCAGCCCCTGAATTCCCTGCTGGAAAGGATCGCCACATGCCGTTAGTTTGCATTTGTTCGCCAAAAGGCGGCGTGGGTAAGACGACCATGACCGCAAATCTGGCTTATGCGCTCGCGCGCTCGGGAAGTAAGGTTTTAGCGCTGGATTTCGATGTGCAAAATGCGTTACGCCTGCATTTTGGTGTGCCGCTTTCTGACACCCGTGGCTACGTTGCCAGAGCAGCAGAATCCTCCGACTGGAGCCAGTTTGTGCTCACAGCCGGTGGAAACTTATTTGTGTTGCCGTACGGCGATGCCACCGAACCGCAACGCATGGCGTTTGAAGAACGACTCACACATGATGAGCATTTCCTCACGCGCGGTTTAAGCACCCTTTTGAATTATCCTGGGCTGATTATTATTGCCGATTTCCCACCGGGACCGTCGCCAGCCTTAAAAGCGATGTCACGCCTGGCGGATCTGCACTTGATTACGCTGATGGCAGATACCGCTTCACTCTCCCTGTTGCCGCAAATTGAAAATCAACGCCTGACGGGCGGCGCGCTCAATCATAAAGCCGGGCACTATTTTATCCTCAATCAAAGTGACAACCGCCGACAGATAAGTCGTGATGTGACTGCCTTTGTCGAAAATAAACTTGGCGACAAATTGCTGGGCGTTGTACACCGCGACGAAAGCGTTGGCGAAGCCAATGCCTCCCAACAGTCCGTATTTGACTTCAGTCCGGCATCCGCCGCGGCCTTCGACATTGAGCTTATTGCCAAAAAAGTCGCGGGTATTCTTGGGGTGAAAGTGGGTGACGGCACTGTTCACACCCTTCCGCGTCATTCCGGGTTTTAAACTCAGGCAGAGCAACCTATGAAAAAGTTTCTATTTATTTTGCTGGCCTTAGCAATGATTCCTGTTGCCTTGCTCATCATCATCACGCCGATGGACAGCCAGAAACAATATATCTTCGGCTTTATCAGTATTGGCCTTCTGTTTTTAATGGGCTTTAGTAAAAGACGCAGCATTTCTGTAATTATGGTGGTGATGTCATTATTGATGTCGACCCGCTATATGTATTTCCGCCTCACGCAAACTCTGCATTTTAATTCTGAGATTGAAACAATACTCGGGATGGGGTTATTTCTGGCGGAAGTCTACGTCTGGGTGCTCTTGCTGCTCAACTATCTGCAAACCATCTGGCCGCTGAAGCGTGAAATTGTCCCGCTGCCCGACGATATGTCGAAATGGCCAACGGTTGACGTCTACATCCCAACCTATAACGAATCGCTGGACGTGGTGCGTGATACGGTGCTGGCCGCGCAGTGTATCGACTACCCGCGCGACAAAATGAAGATTTACCTGCTCGATGACGGGAAGCGCCGCGAGTTTGCCGTCTTCGCGGCAGACGTTGGCGTGGGTTATATCACCCGTAACGACAACTCCCACGCGAAAGCGGGCAACCTGAACCATGCGATGAAACTGACGCAGGGCGAGCTGATCACGGTGTTTGACTGTGACCACGTTGCCACGCGTATTTTCCTGCAAGCTACCGTGGGCGGGTTCCTGAAAGATCCCAAGCTGGCACTGGTGCAAACGCCGCACTATTTCTACTCGCCGGATCCGTTCGAACGTAACCTCTCCGTCGGGCGCAATATCCCGAATGAAGGGACGCTGTTCTACGGCCCAATCCAGCAGGGTAACGACAACTGGAACGCCACGTTCTTCTGCGGCTCCTGTGCGGTTATCCGCCGTAGCGCATTGGAAGAGATTGGCGGCTTCGCCGTGGAAACCGTCACCGAAGATGCGCACACCGCGTTGAAAATGCAGCGTCTCGGCTGGAAATCCGCCTTTCTTGATATCCCCCTGGCCGCCGGCCTTGCTACCGAACGTCTGGTGCTGCACGTCATCCAGCGAACCCGTTGGGCACGCGGCATGACGCAAATTTTCCGTCTGGATAACCCGCTGTTAGGCCGTGGGCTGACGATTCAGCAGCGCCTGTGCTACCTCAGCGCCATGCTCTACTATCAGTTCGCGCTGCCGCGTATCGCATTCTTAACCGCGCCGCTGGCCTATCTGCTGTTCAACCTCAACATCATTCACTCGTCGGCGGGTCTGGTGTTTGCCTATGCGCTGCCGCACCTGTTCCTGGCGATTTACCTCAATTCGCGGATGAACGGACGCTATCGCTACAGCTTCTGGGGCGAAATCTATGATTTGGTGCTGGCGTTCCATCTGGTATTGCCAACCGCCGTGACCATGATTTTCCCGAAGCGCGGCAAGTTCAACGTGACGGATAAAGGGGCGCTGCTTAACGTCGGCTACTTCGATTTCCGGGTCGTGCGCCCGCATCTGGTGATCGCCATTTTGCTGGCTATCGGCGTTATCGCCGGTATCGTTCGCGCGTGTGCCCACGACTACTACGGCGTCGATCCCAGCGTTATCGCCCTCAACGTCGGTTGGGGACTTTACAGCCTGATCTTCCTGCTGGCGGCGATTGCCGTCGCCCGTGAAACGCGCCAGACGCGCAAAACCATTCGTATCGACGTCAAAATCCCGGTGCTGATTCACTACGCCAGCGGGATCTCTTCCCGCAGCCAGACGGCGGATTTATCGATGGGCGGTTGCCGCATCGAACTGCCGGATGATCGCCATCTGACGGATGAAATCGAAGAGGTGGAACTGCTGCTGCAATCGGGTGCGATCAGTATTCCGGTGAAAGTGGTCGCTACTGACGAAGAGTATATCCGCCTGATGTTTGAAGATATTCCGCTGGCGCGCCGCCGTGAACTGGTGCGCGTGGTGCTGGCTCGCGCTGATGCGTGGATCCAGCCGCCAAAACCGCAGGACAATCCGTTCCGTTCGCTGCTGACCATCGTGCGCTGCGTCTTTGATCTCTTCTGGCTGACGTGGAAAACGCGCCGGGAGAACCGCCGTGCGCAAGCGCAAGTGCAGGAGGACGGCAACGTATGAAGCACCTGACAAAACTCACTCTGCTGGCGGCGTCGTTATTTGCGCTGCCGCTGCATAGCGAAGAAACCTCTGTTGAGGCGCTCTTGCCGGTAGAAATGCCCGCGCCGACCACGCCAGTGCTGGCGAATTTTGTGCCGTCCACGGTAAACAGTATCAGCGTGGCGCAGATGGGCCAGCCGCAGGGCCTGGTGCTGAGCGGCGGCCAGTTACAGGGCGGGATGAACTTCACTCTCCCGGTCGATCAGGTCATCACGAACGCGCAACTCTCGTTGAACCTGAAAGTCTCTCCGGCAATGGCAACGCGCAACGCCACTATGCAACTGATGCTCAACGGTCAGCCGCTTGGCACCGTGCCGCTGGGTGCGGCAGACAGCGATGTGTCTCGCTTCCAGCTTGATATCCCCGCTGCACTGTTGGTGTCCAGCAACAGCCTGAGCTTCAAGATTAACGATGGTGATGCGATGCAGTGCCAGCGCGATCTGTCGGAAAAATACCGCGTCACGATCCTGCCGGACTCTCGCTTTGATTTGGAAGGCCAGCAGCTCGATATCGGCTCGGATCTCAGCCATTTCCCGCGCCCGTTCTTTGATTCGATGCAGATGACGCCCGCTACGATTGCCTTCGCCTTTGGGCCCACGCTCAGCAGCGATACGCTCAGCGCAGCGGCTTCGATCTCCTCCTGGCTCGGCATTCAGGCAGATTATCGCGGCGTCTCATTTGCCGCGCTGCACGACACGCTGCCAGAGAAAAACGGCATTCTGATTGGCCATCCCGGTGAGAAAATTGGCGGCCTGACGCTGCCGCAGTCTTCTCAGCCGATGCTGCAGGTTATCGATAACCCGGCGAACCCGGTTTATAAACTGCTGCTGATCGTCGGTAACGACGACGCGGCGCTGCGCACCGCCGCATGGCGACTGACGCGGGGCAACTTCACGCAGCAAACCGCCAGCATGACGATCCCCACGCAGACGATCCCGGCCAGCAAGCCGTACGACGCGCCGCGCTGGATCCCAACCGATCGGCCGGTGAAGCTCTCTGAGCTGATCCGCAAGGATCAAAGCCTGACCGTCACCGGGATCTGGCATGCGCCGCTGCGCGTGGCCTTCCGCGCCGCGCCGGATCTGTTCCTGTGGGACGGCGAAACCATTCCGCTGCATATCGGCTACCGTTTCCCGACCGAAAGCTGGATCGATGAAAACAAGTCCTGGCTGAGCATGACCATGAATGACACGTTCTTGCACAACCTGCCGGTCAACAAGCAGGGCGCGCTGGAAACGCTGTGGCACAAAGTCGGTGGCGATGCACGGCAGGAGAAATTCGACATGCCGCTCGAGCCGTACATGATTTACGGCGACAACCAGCTGTCGCTCTATTTCAACATTACGGCGAAAGAGAACGCGCCGTGTAGCGTGCTGATGAACAACAACATCAAGAGCCGCATCGACGAAGATTCGTGGATCGATCTGAGCCACACGCGCCACTTCTCGCTTCTGCCGAATCTTTCCTATTTTGTCGGCGCATCCTTCCCGTTCACGCGTCTGGCCGACTATTCGCAGACCGTTCTGCTGCTGCCTGAACAGCCGACCGAAACGCAAATCGCGACGCTGCTGGATATGGCAGCGCGTTCCGGCAATGCCACCGGCACGGCGTTGTATAACAACCGCGTGGTGCTCGGCGTGCCGACAGCCGGTGGCAATCTGGAGCTGCTGCGTACGCGCGATGTTCTGGCGGTCAGCGGCATGGCGCAGCACGACTTTAACCAGGCGCTGTTGAGCGGTTCGCCGTTTACCTCCCATGACAACACGCTGGGCGTTCGCACCCCGTCAACCTGGCAGAAACTGCAACGCTGGCTGGCGGGCGACTGGACCTCCGATGGCGTCGAAGCCGATCGCTATTTCTCCTCGAACGAAGCCTGGCGCGGGTTTGTCAGTTTCCGTTCCCCGTGGAGCAGCGATCGTCTGGTGGTGATGGCGCTAGGCAGTAACGACGAGCAGTTAGCCCGTCTGCATGACGATTTAACCTCCGCGCGCATCAACGCCGGGATTCGCGGTGACGCGGCCATTATCACCAACGAAAACGGCGTACGCAGCTTCCGCGTGGGGTCGCAGTTCCCGAGCGGCGAAATGCCGACCCAGATGATGATTGTCTGGTACGCCAACCAGCACTCGGCGCTGCTGGCGGTTCTGGGACTGATCATGAGTACGCTTTGCGGGTTGGGGCTGTATGCCTGGCTGAAAAAGCGCGCGCGTAAGCGTTTGAATCCGGAGACGGGAAAGTGAAAAAAATAACCATTAAATCGGCAATCTGTCTCTCCGGCGTGCTGGCGTTTGGATCGGCGGCTTATGCGGCGCAAAACGATGCGGCGCTGAAAGCGTTGTTCGACCAGGCCAACTACTGGCACGAAAAATCCCACGATGACCTGGCGAGCGAATCGCTCAAAAAGGTGTTGATGGTTGATGCCAACAACACGCAAGCGCTGTATCTGATGGCCTTGTGGGCGCAGCAAAACGGTGATTTACAGGGCGCGGCGCAGTGGCGTGCGCGGCTGGCAAAAGTCTCGCCGGGCGATGCGAGTTTGCAATCGCTGGATAATGCCAAACAGATGACGCAAGTCCCGCAGGGCACGCTGACGCTGGCACGTCAGCAGGCGCGGAGCGGTAATATTCCCGCCGCGCTGGCGACCTGGAAAACGCTGTTTAGCGGTGATACGCCGCCTGCGAGCCTGGCGCCCGAATATTACCAGACCATGGGCAGCGATAAATCGCGCTATCCGCAGGCGCTCGCGGAATTACAGCGCTTTGCGGCGCAAAACCCGCAGGACAACGCCGCACGCGTAGCGTTGGGCAAAATGCTGACCTGGCAGGAAAGCACGCGCCGCGACGGGATTATCCAGCTCCAACAGATGGCGAGTGGCAGCAAAGACGCGGATGCAGGCTTGCGTCAGGCGCTGCTGTGGCTGGGACCCAAAGCGGGTGACGAGCAGTTCTACGACACCTGGCTGCAGCGTCATCCGCAGGACAGCGAAGTGCAGGCATACTATCGCAAAAATATTGGCGGTGCCGCGAAAGGTGAAGGGTATACCGCGCTGAACAGCGGCAATACCGATGCGGCAAAACGTCAGTTTGAGCAGGTGCTGCAAACCAACCCGCAGGATGCTGACGCGCTGGCGGGAATGGGGTATATCGCTCAGCGCAGCGGTGACTATCAGGCGGCCGCGCAATATCTCGGACGCGCCGCCAGCCAGGGCGGGGACGCATCAACGGAGCGCCAAACGCAGGCCGACGACGCTGCATTTTACGGTCAACTCGCCCAGGCGCAGCAGGCGCTGAAAGAGGGCAACGTCAGCCAGGCGCTGGCGCTCTCAGCGCCGCTGGTGCAGCAAAGTGGCGAACGTGGAACGGCGGCCAAACTGTTCCGCGCCGATGTACTGCGCCACAACAAGGATTATCCGCAGGCCGAACAGACGCTGCGTGAGTTGATTAACCAGCAGCCGCAAAACGGCGCGGCGCGGGAAAACCTCTATTACGTTCTGAAAGAGCAGAACAAAACGGAAGACGCACAGGCGATGCTGCGCACGTTGCCAGCGAGTTTGCAGGCGAAGCTCCAGCCGCGTGTGGTGGCGGGTTTGCCGGGCGATCCGATTCGTCGTCAGGCGCAGCAGGCAGCGGCCAGCGGCAATACCGAACAGGCCATCGGCATTCTGCGTCAGGGCATTGCGCGTTTACCGGATGACCCATGGTTACGTCTCGATCTGGCGCGTTTGCTGCAAAAATCAGGTGCGGATGGCGAAGCGGCGGCGGTGATGCAACCCGCATCCCGTCCGGGGGCTGGCGCAAGTTCCCTGTACGCGGCGGCGTTATTTGCCAGTGAAAGTGGGGCATGGCAGCAATCACAAACGCTTCTGTCGCGTATTTCTCCTGCCAGCCAGACGCCGCAAATGCGCGAGCTGGCGCAGCGCGTGAATACCAATCTGCAAATGGCGACGGCCGAACGCTATCTGGCGCAGGGGAATTCTGTGGCAGCGGCGAACACGCTTAAAACGCTGTCAGCGCGTCCGCCGGAAAGCCCGGCTGATGCGGGCAAACTGGCGCGAATGCTGGCGCAAAGCGGCGATCTCACTACCGCCGTGTCGGTGGTGCGCAGCAATATGCGTGAGGGCGTGCAGGGGAACGCGGGCGATTATGCCGATCAGGTCGCGGTGCTGAATCAGGCCGGGCTTAACGGCGAAGCGCAGAGTTTCCTGTCGAATCCAGAATTGCTCTCGCGAAGCACGCCAACGCAGCTTGCGGGCGTGCGTAACGGCTATGTGATCAATGAAGCGGATCAGCTTCGTGAGCAGGGCAACTATGCGGCAGCGTACGACAAGCTGATTCGCGCCCTGCAAAGCGATCCGCAAAATACCGATCTGATGTTTGCGATGGCGCGTCTGTATCAGACCGGCAAAATGAACAAAGAAGCGGGCGTGGTTTACGACTACCTGATGACGCGGGACACGCCAACTCAGGACGCTCGCGTGGGCGCAATCGATGTGGCGCTGGCAGAAGATAATGTGGCCAAAGCGAAACAGCTCGCCAACGGCCTGCAAAGCGATACGTCGCCGCAGCGTCTGATTTTACTGGCACGCCTGGAAGAGGCGCAGGGCAATCATCAGCAGGCGATGACTTATCTGCGCAGCGCGCGCGGCAAGCTGCTGGGGCTGCAATCGACCAACAGCTCTGCGACACCGACTATGGGCGGCCTGCTGCTGGCGGATAATCCGTTCGTCACTACCAGCCGTTCGTCACAGGCGATTGGCGCGACAACGTCCAGCGACAGCGCATTGCCGTGGCAACTGGCGCAAACCGCACGGGAACCGGGCACGACGCTTCCGGGTACGATGCGTACCGATTTGCCGCAGGAGACGGCCCAAAGCCGCGCGCTGCGTCAGGTGGACGACATGATGCAGCGGATGGATGAACAGACCGGCATGTGGCTGCAGGGCGGCGTCGAAGTGCGCGGTCGCGATGGCGAATCGGGCACCAGCAAACTGACCGAAGCCAAAGCCCCGCTGACCTGGTCCAGCTCGCCGTTTGGTGAGTCGCGTTTCGAGTTTACCGCCACGCCGGTGACGCTGAGTGCGGGTAGCGCCAGCGGTGACGCGTGGCGTCGCTTTGGTTCTAACCCACTGGCGAATGCCGCCTCGAATATGGTTTCAACAGCGACGAACGAACAAAAAGCCATTGCGGCAATGAGTGCAACGGAGCGTGCCACTTACCTCGCTGCCCACCCTGGTGCTGAGGCGTTGGCTGGGCTTGGGACGCTGGATAGCAATGACTACAACCTTACCAGCTCCGACGGCCAGCTAAATCTGGCAAAATTGGGCAGTTACGATAGCGGAAAGGTGGGTGATTATCTCGAAGCATCAAATCTGAAGCCAAACGTTAATCAGCCCGGCGATGTGTCTACGGATTCTCAAAAGGCGAACGGCGTTGAGCTGAACATGGCGCTCAGCGGTAAGGATTATCGTCTGGATGTTGGTAGCACGCCGTTAGGGCAGGATTTGAGTACGCTGGTGGGGGGCGTGAAATGGTCGCCAAAACTGACTAACTACCTGTCGTTGATCCTGACCGGTGAACGCCGCGCGGTGACCGATAGCCTTCTTTCGTACGTCGGGCTGGAAGACAAATACTCGGGTAAGCGCTGGGGTCGCGTGACCAAAAACGGGGGGAGCGTGCAACTGAGCTATGACGACGGCGATGCAGGTTTCTATGTGGGCGGCGGCGGTTACAGCTATCTCGGCGAAAACGTCGCGAGCAATACCAGCATGAATACCAATGCGGGCGTCTATCTGCGGCCATATCACGATGATTTCCGCGAAGTGAAAACCGGTTTAAGCATGAGCTGGATGGACTTCTCGAAAAATCTCAGTCAGTTCACCTTTGGTCAGGGCGGCTACTTCAGTCCGCAGAACTATGTCAGCGTCTCGCTGCCAATCGATTATTCGCAAAAAATCGATAACTGGAAGCTGAAACTGGGCGGCTCAGTGGGCTACCAATCCTACAGCCAGGACAGCAGCGACTATTTCCCGACCAATGATAACTGGCAGCAACTGCTGGAAGGCGCGGTTGAGAGCGGTTTCGCGAAAACAGCCACTTACAAAGGCACGTCCGAAAACGGCATTGGCTATACGATGCGCGCTGGCGTGGATTACAACGTCAACAAAGACATGACCATCGGCGGCAAAGTGGGTTATGACACCTTTGGCAGCTATAACGAAAGTACAGCGGGGCTCTATTTCCGCTACATGCTGGGAGAAAAATAATGACAACGACACTGGAAAACCCTGCGCTATTGGGTTGGTTTCGCGGACAGCAAACGCCGGAAGGGTGGTTTGATCTGCTGGCGCTGATTGTGGACGGCATGGTGCGCAACGTGGGCGAACTGGAGAGCCAGCCGTTCTTACGCCAGATGGGTATCGCGCTGGCCGATCAGTATCCACTCCCGCCATCCGAAACCGTGGGTGAACTCGAAGCGAATATCAATGCGCAACTGGCGCGTTTTGGCTGGGGATGCGTGGAGATCGAAACCAGCGATACCGATCTTACGCTGCGTCATCAGGCCCTGCCGGTGAGCCGGATTGATGAGCAGCAAAGCCGCTGGTGCCATGCCTTCTGTGCAATACTGGAAGGGCTTTATGTCCGCTGGATGCAGGGGCAGGGCGGAAAAGCGCACGTGACGGTGAGTCGCGAGCGTCTTTTTTCCCTTTCAGACGTGCAGTTCCGTTACCACAACCCACAATGAGCTAATTATGCGTAAGCCCGCATGCGCCGCACTGGCGGTCATGATGACTGTGATGTTTTCCCCGTTCTCTCAGGCTGGACAGGCCTGGGAGAGTTATAAAGCGCGCTTTTTGATGCCGGATGGCCGGATTGTTGATACCGGCAACGGCAACGTTTCCCACACCGAAGGGCAAGGCTTTGCCATGCTGATGGCGGTCGCGAGCGACGACAAAACGGCGTTCGACAAGCTTTGGCAGTGGACGGACAGTACGTTGAAAAACAAAAGCAACGGCCTGTTTTACTGGCGCTACAATCCGGTCCTGCCGGACCCGATTCCTGACAAAAATAACGCCTCCGATGGCGACGCGCTGATCGCCTGGGCGTTATTAAAAGCGGACGCGCGCTGGCATGATGCGCGTTACAGCCAGGCATCTGATGCGATCACCAAATCGCTGGTGGCGCGCACGGTTATTCACTATGCGGGTTACCGCGTGATGCTGCCGGGCGCGCAGGGATTCAATCTCAACAGCGAAGTGATTCTGAATCCGTCGTACTTTATTTTCCCGGCCTGGCAGGCCTTCGCCGATCGCAGCCATTTGCAGGTGTGGCGCGAGCTGATTCAGGATGGACACAAGGTGCTGGGCAAAATGGGTACGGGGACGGCGAATTTGCCGACCGACTGGATGTCACTGGCGGCGGGCGGAAAGCTGACCCCCGCCAACGCCTGGCCGCCGCGCATGAGCTACGATGCGATCCGTATTCCGCTGTATATCCACTGGTCGAGTCCGCAAAGCCCGTCACTGACGCCATGGCGCAGCTGGTTTGGACAGTTTAGCCGCGAGAAAACCCCAGCCTGGGTGAATGTCACGACCAATGAATACGCGCCTTACATGATGCAAGGCGGGTTGCTGGCAGTGCGTGATTTAACGATGGGGCAATCCACTGGCGAACCGGATATCACCGCGATGGATGATTATTATTCGGCGAGTCTGAAGATGTTGGTGTGGTTGGCGGAGCAGTAGTAACGTTTTCTCCTTGCGAGGGAGAGAGTATACCTGCGCAGCTCCCTCTACAGTAGGGAGGGGGCTGGGGCGAGGGGGACATGCGGCTCAGTGGATTGTTCCGTTCACTTCCAGTTTCGTGCTTTTCTATCAATCCTGAACCGGTGAACGTGCCAGGGTGGCTCAATCGCCACCACCCTGGCAACCCCGGCTCCCGGCAAGAAAATCGCCGCTACGCGATTCCCTCAGCTTTTCCCTTCAGGCTTTCGGGCCGGGCGCGATCCTGCATCCTTGCAGGTCACGCCCTCGCCGCGCATCCCTGCGCGTCGTCCCGGCCTTACGGAAACGCTTCGGCGATTTACAGCCGGAAAAAGGCATGGCTTTGGTTTTTTTACCCCTATCAGCAAGGAAATCGCTGCACTGACAAACGGCACTGATTGTTCCCTCTCCCTAAATGGAGAGGGCGTATTTACAGCAATCGACAGCCACAAGTGGAAAGCGCTTACTGCGGATACGGCACCCAATCCCCGCCATTCAACCGCACGTACGGTTTATCCTGGTACTGAATCACTACCGCGTTGGCGTTCTCGGACACTTCCGCCGTCTGCGGCAAACCGCTGGTGAGCTGATTCCAGTTCACGCTATCCTCCACAAACAGCTTTCCGTCCACTGCACGCGCCACCAGTTCTGAAATCGCCAGATAGCTGCTCGGCTGGGTAATCTCAATCGGCGCACCCTGATGCGGTGCTTTCATGCCAAAGAATTTAATCCCGGCCGGCACGTTGGTGATCGACGGGCTTGGAATATCGCGCAGACCAGACACCTGCATTCTGTCGCCTTTCAGCGCGCCGCCATGTTCCGGCACAACGACAACCATCACCTTACGGCCAGATTTTTCCAGCTCGGTAAAGAAGGCATCCAGCTCATCGAAGAACTTCTGCGCGCGCACTTTGTAATCCGCCGTTTTGCTCACGCCCGGATAGTGGTTTCCGTCGTGCAGCGGCAACGTATTGTAGAACGTCGCGCTACGGGCGTTATCGTCTTTCCCGACCGTTTGTAGCCAGCGCTGTAACACGGCGGTATCGTCGTATACCGGCGAGCCGTCAAAGCCGAGCAGCGGAACCGGCAGACCTGTTTGATCCATCAGCGGCGCATGCATGCCGCCGTTTTCACGCACTTCTTTCAGGAAGCCGCCGAAAATACCGTTATGACCGAGCATCAGGTGCTGAGAGAAGCCCAGTTTTTCAAGGTTATCGAATAGATAGCACTGATTTCCCGCAGGTTGATACAGGTTCTTATGCGACGGCTGGCCGCAGCTTGCGCGCAGCAGACGAATCGCCGCCGGACCGCTGTACGAGGTGGCCGAGTTGAAGTCTTTGAATTGAATATCAAAATGCGACCACAGCGGATGCGACATCAAACCGGCGGCTTCCACGTCCGCCCACGAAAGGGAGCAGATGTTAATCACCAGCAGTTCAAAAGGCTGCGCATCGGCTGGTAACGCATCCGGGAATTTAGTCTGGCGCTTGGCTTCTGCGTTATAAAAACTGGAAAGCCAGGCATTGAGATTGGTGTTGGTCGGCGGCGCGGTTTGTGACGGGATATCACCAATGACCGGCGTGGCTCCGGCAGTGGCGACGGTAGGTGCTGCCGTACCGCCCGTGGTGGTGACCGTTTCTGTCGCTTGGCCGGCTGGCCACAAAGAGAAGCTCGGACCGGCCAGCGTTAACACGTTCAGCCAGATCATTATCGCCACCACAAACACTGTGATGCGCAGCCATTGCGACAGGAAAAGCCACGCAATGAATAGCACGAAAATCGCGCCGATCATTTGCCAGTTAATAAACCGTTCGACCAGATCCTGAATATAGCCCGCGCTAAATCCCGCGACCTGCGAACCCTGGCTCATGATGCTTTCCGGACCTGGCAGCCAGGTATCGTGCCAGAACAGCGCAAAACCAATCGGGATGGCTATCCAGTGACGCAGGCGGTGCAGCTTCAGGTTGGGGATTGGCATCAGCAAAAATGCCATAAACACCAGGTTTAGCAGCGGGTGGAAATTCAGATAGCCCGCCCACAGCAAACCAAACTTCACCAGAAAGTAGAAGTTCCAGCCGGAAAGGCCGCGCCAGTATTGCCAAAGCGGCGAAGGTGCCGAAGCAGTATAAGTAGAATTAGTCATGTTTTCGGTTTGCCTTGACGTATGTAGCCCGTTTCAGTGTTCCTGCTGGTTTAACGTAGCGAGGTTTTGCAAACAGCAATCTCGTCGTATCACGAATACGGCGCAGCGAATGGCGTGCAAGGTAGCCAAGCGGGAAGAAAATGATCGCGCAGACGATCACCAACTGAATGATATCGCTGTTATTCATGATGAAGCTCTCTCTTGGGCATCACTCAACAAACGAAGCGGCTCAGGGGTGCGACGCCAGGCGTGCCCGTCGTGCGTCGCATTCAGCACGGGTTTCGCATCGCTCGCCATCAGCAGCGGTTTGCCCCACTGCTCAGGTTCCAGCATTTGCATCTGCACGATTTCGGCGCTAATCAGATTGTCTTCGAACCAAATCATGCGGTTAGAGAAGATATCGCCGGTCGGTAGCGGGAATATGTGGTTTAGCGCGGTGTCCAGGTCGTTAACCCGACAGAAGGATAAAAATAACACCAGACGATTATCGCCAATGGTCATGATATCGCCGGTACGGTTAGGGCGACACAGCGTCAGCGCCTGCTCAATACGGATGCCCGGAACCGGGCGCAGCGCGACCATCACGCCTTTACCATTTTCCGGCAACAGCGTGTTGCTCATCATATTGCTGACCGCTTCGCAGAAGGTGTCCCACTTCTGATAGCCGCGTAATTTCATCGGCTGAGTCATGGAAAGCAGCGTCGAAATGTCCTCTGGGACGTAGCGAGTAAACTGCTGGCCCTGAATACTTTCGATCAGCGTCAAGCAGCGCGAAAGGGGCGCGTTCCACGGAATCACCATATTCGCCCCACAGCCAAGGAGCAGACGCTCATCGGTGGCGCGCAGGCTGGTGGTATTCTCACGCACTACGATTTTCAACGCGCTGCCGCGCTGACGGCGCAGGGTATGGATCTGCCGTGCAATCGCCTCAATTTGATTATTCTGAGTGAGAGAAAAAACAATCGTTGCGGCCTGGGTCGTGCGGGCCTCGTTAAACAAACCTTCGTTGGTTTCAAACAGCGACCAATATTCAGAAAGCGCAGGCGCACCTTCTAATACCGCAATGTGACTCAAAATGCGTTTTTCATCATTACGCGGTTGAACGACGGTTTCTTCCTGCCGCGCAACGTGCCACTCGCCATTATTATGCATAAGCGTGAGTTGTTGCCGCGCGCTTACGCCTTTTTCATTACACCAGAAGGCAATATCATAAACATGGCTGTCGGCCTGATGGCGGATGCTGGCAAGACCAAAGAGAGAGCGATATTCGCTCATTAAAAATGAGAACTGCTTATCATTATTACTGCCTGGGCTGATTACCAGCAGCGTACAATTTTGAACCCGCGCCCATTTATTGATCTTTTCCAGCCACAGACGCAATTTTTCTGAAGATATATTCTGCCAAAAATTATTCGTGCATTTGAGAACCACTAAATAATGTTCGGGGTCAATACTGCACTGAATATCGCGGGGCAAAAAGTATAGACCATCTTCTTCATGTGGCATCGAAAACAAGCGCACTTTATCGGGACCGTGCGTTTCATTGAGTCTGATGATTTTTTTAGGGTCTTCACCCATAGTGACAACGGCGACTTTTGCGCCCTTATCTTGTGCTGCAATTGTTTGATTCACCAGACTTATAGCATCGTCATTGCGATCCGTGCTAATCCACCAGACTCCGCCGGCTGGCATGTGGCGCAATTCATCCCACAATGACTGGATACCAACTGAAAATATGGGGTTCACAGTGTCCCTCTTGGCGTTTAATTTACCTGTATCTCAGTTTACTAGCGAAAGCGCAGAAATAAACCTAACATTGAAATTAAAGAGCATCAGATTTAGCATGTAAATGAATTTTCGCTGGCAGGAAGCCTTTCTACGTCTGTAGTTCGTTTGGTTTTAATAAAGGGATGAAACTAAAATGCATAATAATGACCCTGCAACGCCGGTTGATTCTAGCCTGGGGTACACATTCCAAAACGATTTTTTGGCGCTTAGCCAGGCATTTTCATTGCCAGAAATAGATTACACCGATATTTCCCAACGGGAACAGTTGGCGGCGGCGATTAAACGCTGGCCTTTATTAGCTGAATTTGCCCGTCAACAATAAGGGAGCCATTGATGGCCATACTCGGATTACAGGGCATTCGTGGCGGTGTGGGCACGACGTCTATCGCAGCGGCGCTGGGATGGTCATTACAGGTATTAGGTGAATCCGTCCTGGTTATTGATGCCTGCCCTGATAATTTGTTGCGCATGTCTTTTAACGTCGATTATGACATGTCCGACGGCTGGGCGCGCGCGCTGCTTGATGGCCGCGACTGGCGTGACACCGCGCAACGTTATACCTCGCAGCTTGATATCTTGCCTTTTGGTCAACTGACCGTGAGCGAGGTGGAATCGCTGCACACCCGTTTTGGTACGCTGGGATATTTTGCAGATGCCCTGCAACTGCTGCAGGAAAAAAGCCACTATCAGTGGATTTTGCTGGATCTGCCAAACGGCTTTTCGCCGCTGACTCGCCAGTTAATCGAACACTGCGACCATATGCTGACCATCGTCAATGCCGATGCCAATTGCCATATTCGCCTGCACCAACAGGCGCTGCCCGCGGGCGCACATATTCTGATCAATGATTTACGTATCGGCAGCCAAATTCAGGATGATTTGTATCAGGTGTGGCTGCAAAGCCAGCGCCGTCTGCTGCCGATGGCCATCCATCGTGACGAAGGGATGGCGGAATGTCTGGCATCAAAACAACCGTTGGGTGAATATCGCGGCGACTCGCTGGCAGCCGAAGAGATCCTTACGCTGGCCAACTGGTGTCTGCTGCACTATACCGGACGTCCGGAACCGGGCAGGAGCCATCCATGAGCCGCGTGTCCGCCTGGTTACTCATCCCACCGGTTAGCGCCCGTTTAAGCGAGCGTTACCGGAATTACCGCCGTCATGGCGCGTCGCCTTTTAGCGCCGCGCTCGGCTGTTTCTGGATGGTCCTGGCCTGGATTTTTATCCCGCTCGAACACCCGCGCTGGCAGCACATTCGCGCACGCCATCGCGAACTGTATCCGCATCTCAATCCTGACCGGCCAAGGCCGTTAGATCCTGCGCGTTACGCGATTCAGGCCCTTTGGCTGATTGCCACGTCGGCTAAGAAAGAAAAAACAGAACCGCGCTGGCGCGGTACGGGCGGGTTTAAGAATCTGCGTGGCCGTTACCATCAGTGGCTCGAAAATCTGCCGGACCGCGTCAGAAATCAGACCCGTCATCTTGAGAACGAAAAAGAGCTGGGGCATCTGCATCCCGGATTACGGCGCTTTATCCTGGGCATCATCGTCGTTTTTTCGCTGATTCTGGCGCTGGTCTGCATCACCCAGCCGTTTAACCCGCTGGCGCAGTTTATCTTCCTGATACTGCTGTGGGGCGTGGCGCTGCTGGTGCGCCGCATTCCGGGGCGATTCTCGGCGATGATGCTGATTGTCCTGTCGCTGACCGTTTCCTGCCGCTACATCTGGTGGCGTTACACCTCCACGCTGAACTGGGACGATCCGGTGAGTCTGGTGTGTGGCCTGGTGCTGCTGTTTGCTGAAACTTACGCGTGGATTGTCCTGATTTTAGGGTATTTCCAGGTCGTATGGCCGCTGAATCGCCAGCCGGTTCCACTGCCGAAAGACACGCGTGTGTGGCCGACCGTCGACATTTTTGTCCCGACGTATAACGAAGATTTGAGCGTGGTGAAAAACACCATTTATGCTTCGCTGGGCATCGACTGGCCGAAAGACAAACTCAAAATCTGGCTCCTCGACGACGGCGGTCGCGAAGAGTTTCGCCACTTTGCGCAGAGCGTCGGGGTGGAATATATCGCCCGTACCACGCACGAGCATGCCAAAGCCGGGAACATCAACAATGCGCTGAAATACGCCACGGGTGAATTTGTCTCTATCTTCGACTGCGACCACGTCCCGACGCGCTCATTCCTGCAAATGACGATGGGCTGGTTCCTGAAAGAGAAACAGCTGGCGATGATGCAGACGCCGCACCACTTTTTCTCTCCCGATCCGTTTGAACGCAATCTGGGGCGTTTTCGCAAAACGCCGAACGAAGGGACGCTTTTCTACGGGCTGGTGCAGGACGGTAACGACATGTGGGATGCCACGTTCTTCTGCGGTTCCTGCGCGGTGATTCGACGCGCTCCGCTGGACGAAATCGGCGGCATCGCGGTCGAAACCGTCACCGAAGATGCGCACACTTCGCTGCGTCTGCACCGTCGCGGCTATACCTCCGCGTATATGCGTATTCCGCAGGCGGCGGGGTTGGCGACCGAATCGCTGTCGGCGCACATTGGTCAACGTATTCGCTGGGCTCGCGGGATGGTACAGATTTTCCGTCTCGATAACCCGCTGTTTGGCAAAGGGCTGAAGATGGCGCAGCGCCTGTGTTATCTCAACGCCATGTTCCATTTCTTATCCGGTATTCCGCGGCTGATCTTCCTGACCGCGCCGCTGGCTTTCCTGCTGCTGCATGCATACATCATCTTCGCCCCGGCGTTGATGATCGCGCTGTTTGTGCTGCCGCATATGATCCACGCCAGCCTGACGAACTCAAAAATTCAGGGCAAATATCGCCATTCGTTCTGGAGTGAAATCTACGAAACGGTGCTGGCCTGGTACATCGCACCGCCAACGCTGGTGGCGCTGATCAACCCGCACAAAGGCAAATTTAACGTTACCGCCAAAGGTGGCCTGGTAGAGGAAGAGTACGTCGACTGGGTGATCTCCCGTCCGTACATTTTCCTTGTGCTGCTGAATATTGTCGGCGTGCTGGTGGGGATCTGGCGCTACTTCTACGGACCGGAAAGCGAAATGCTCACCGTGATCGTGAGCCTCGCGTGGGTCTTCTACAACCTGATTATCCTTGGCGGCGCGGTGGCGGTATCTGTGGAGAGTAAACAGGTGCGCCGCGCGCACCGCGTCGAAATCTCCATGCCTGCGGCGATTGCCCGCGAAGATGGGCATCTTTTCTCCTGTACCGTCCAGGACTTCTCGGACGGCGGTTTGGGCATCAAGATCAACGGCCAGGCAAAAGTACTTGAGGGGCAAAAAGTGAAATTGCTGCTCAAGCGCGGCCAGCAGGAATATGTCTTCCCGACGCAGGTGGTCCGCGTTTTGGGGGATGAAGTTGGGCTGCAATTGATGCCGCTCACTAAGAAGCAACATATCGATTTTGTGCAGTGTACGTTTGCCCGCGCGGATACGTGGGCGCTCTGGCAGGACAGCTTCCCGGAAGATAAACCACTGGAAAGTCTGCTGGATATTCTGAAGTTGGGGTTCCGTGGTTATCGCCACCTTGCAGAATTTGCTCCGCCGTCAGTGAAAATAATTTTCCGGTCACTTACCTCGCTGGTTTCCTGGGTGGTGTCGTTTATCCCTCGTCGTCCTGAGCGAGACGAGGCGATACAGCAACCGGACCCGGTTATGGCTCAACAATGATGATAACGCGATGAAAAGAAAACTTTCCTGGATATGTGCTGTGGCGGTTGGGATGAGTGCGCTGCCCGCGATGATGGCTCAAGCGGCGCCTGAAAATACGGCGGCAACGCCTGCACCGACCGTGCCTGTCGTCGCGCAAGCGACCGATCCGGTGGTCACCGCAGCGCCAACGCAAACTGAAAACCTGGTGCCAAATCAGCCAACCGAGGGCAACACCCTTCCGGCGACGCCGACAGGTGCGCAGGCGGTTGGGCAGGTGATGCCGGGCGTTAACGGGGCGAATGCGCCTATTGTGGCTGAAAACACCCCGTCACGTGACGTGAAGCTGACGTTTGCCCAGATCGCGCCGCCGCCGGGCAGCATGATTTTGCGCGGTATCAACCCGAATGGCGGCGTTGAGTTTGGGATGCGCAGCGATGAAGTGGTGTCGAATGCCCTGCTGAATCTCGAATACACGCCATCGCCGTCTCTGCTGCCGGTTCAGTCCCAGTTGAAGGTCTATCTCAATGATGAGCTGATGGGCGTTCTGCCGGTCACGAAAGAGCAACTGGGCAAGAAAACGCTGGCGCAGGTGCCGATCAATCCGCTGTTTATCACCGATTTTAACCGCGTACGTCTGGAGTTTGTCGGTCACTATCGCGACGTGTGCGAAAACCCGGCCAGCAGTACGCTGTGGATGGATGTGAGCCGCAATTCCTCGCTGAGCATGACTTACCAGACGCTAGCGGTGAAAAACGATCTCTCTGCATTCCCGGTGCCGTTCTTCGATCCGCGTGACAACCGCGAGCTGAATCTGCCAGTGGTATTCGCCGGTTCGCCGGATATTACCCAGCAGCAGGCGGCCACCATCGTCACCTCGTGGTTTGGCTCCCGTTCAGGCTGGCGCGGGCAAAGCTTCCCGGTCCTGTTCGATAAACTGCCGGACCGCAACGCCATTGTGTTTGCCACCAATGAGAAGCGTCCCTCGTTCCTGCGCGACCATCCTGATGTGAAAGGGCCAATGGTCGAAATGGTGAATCATCCGGATAAACCGTATGTGAAGCTGTTGGTGGTCTTTGGTCGCGACGATAAAGATTTGGTGCAAGCCGCGAAAGGCATTGCGCAGGGCAACGTCCTGTTCCGTGGCAATAGCGTTGCCATTGGCGAAGTCAAACCGCTGCTGGCGCGTAAACCGTACGATGCGCCGAACTGGATCCGCACCGACCGTGCGGTGACGTTTGGTGAGCTGAAAACCTATGAAGAGCAGCTTCAGTCAACGGGGCTTGAGCCGTCAGCGATTAACGTCCCGCTGAATCTGCCGCCGGATATGTACCTGCTGCGCAGTAACGGGATTGATATTGCGCTGAACTATCGCTACACCGCGCCGCCAACCAAAGACAGCTCGCGGATGGATATCAGCCTGAACAACCAGTTCCTGCAATCCTTCCCGCTGACCAGCAGCCAGGACACCAACAAACTGCTGCTGCGTCTGCCGGTATTGCAAGGCCTGCTGGACGGCAAAACGGACGTTTCGATTCCGGCCCTGAAGCTCGGCGCGGTGAACCAGCTGCGCTTCGATTTCCAGTACATGAACCCGATGCCGGGTGGCTCGGTGGATAACTGTATTACCTTCCAGCCGGTGCAGAATCATGTGGTCATCGGCGACGATTCGACTATCGACTTCTCGAAGTACTATCACTTCATTGCGCTGCCGGATCTGCGCGCGTTTGCGAACGCCAGCTTCCCGTTCAGCCGGATGGCCGATCTGTCTGAATCCATAGTGGTGATGCCTAAAACGCCAAACGAAGGGCAGATCGCTACGCTGCTGGATGCCATGGCCGCCGTGGGCGCGCAAACGGGGTTGCCCGCTATTAACGTCACGTTGACCGATGATGGCAGCCAGATCCAGAACAAAGACGCCGACATTATGGTGATCGGCAACATCCCGGAAAAACTGAAAGACGACAAACGTATCGACCTGCTGGTTCAGGCGACGGAATCCTGGGTCAACACGCCGCTGCGCCAGACGACGTTCCCGAGCATCATGCCGGATAATGCGGATCGCGAAGCGAGCGTGCAGACGAATGTCAGCTCGCAAGGCCCGATGGCGGCGATTGTCGGGTTCCAGTCACCGTACAACGAACAGCGCAGCGTCATCGCACTGCTGGCGGACAGTCCACGCGGGTATGAGTTGCTGAACATGGCGATGAATGACAGCGGCAAACGCGCGGCGATGTTCGGTTCCGTGGCGGTGATTCGTGAGTCTGGCGTCAACAGCCTGCGCGTGGGCGATGTTTACTACGTCGGCCATTTGCCGTGGTTTGAGCGTATCTGGTATGCGCTGTCCAATCACCCGGTTCTGCTGGCGGTGTTTGCAGCCATCAGCGTGGTGTTGCTGGCGTGGGTGATGTGGCGTCTGCTGCGAATCATCAGTCGTCGTCGTCTCCATTCGGATAACGAGTAACGGACGATGAACGCGCTTCGTGGGTGGATGATCGTCGCGCTGGTTCTGGCGGCAACGAATGCGCGTGCAGCCTGTAGCTGGCCTGCGTGGGAGCAGTTTAAACAGGACTACATCAGCGATGGCGGGCGCGTCATTGATCCCAGTGACGCGCGGAAAATCAGCACCTCAGAAGGGCAAAGCTATGCGCTGTTCTTTGCCCTTGCCGCGAATGACCGCAAGGCCTTCGATTTGCTGCTGAACTGGACGAGCGACAATCTCGCCCAGGGGTCTCTCAGTCAACATCTGCCTGCCTGGTTGTGGGGGAAAAAGGATGCGGATACCTGGGCGGTGATCGACAAAAACTCTGCCTCTGATGCCGATATCTGGATAGCCTGGTCGTTGCTGGAGGCGGGGCGTTTGTGGAAAGCGCCGCAATACACCGCCACCGGCAAAGCGCTGCTAAAACGCATCGCCAGCGAAGAAGTCATTAAAGTGCCGGGTTTAGGGCTGATGCTCCTGCCCGGCAACGTCGGTTTTACCGAGGAGAAAGCCTGGCGCTTTAACCCCAGCTATCTCCCGCCGCAACTGGCGAATTATTTCACCCGCTTTGGCGCGCCGTGGACCACGCTTCGCGAGACAAATCTGCGTTTGCTGCTGGAAACCGCGCCAAAAGGATTTTCACCCAACTGGGTGCAGTATCAACAAAATAAAGGCTGGCAACTGCAGCCAGAAAAAAACGTTATTGGCAGTTACGACGCGATTCGCGTGTATCTCTGGACGGGCATGATGCACGACCGCGATCCGCAAAAAGCCCGACTGCTGGCACGTTTTAAACCGATGGCGACGCTCACAACAAAAAATGGCGTCCCGCCGGAGAAGGTCGATGTCACAAGCGGTAAACCCACGGGCGATGGCCCGGTAGGCTTTTCCGCCTCGCTGCTGCCGTTTTTACAGGACCGCGATGCACAAGCGGTGCAACGCCAGCGCGTCGCCGACCATTTTCCCGGCAATGATGCCTATTACAGCTACGTGCTGACCCTGTTCGGACAAGGATGGGATCAGCACCGTTTTCGCTTTACCGCAAAGGGTGAATTACACCCTGACTGGGGCCAGGAATGCGCAAGTTCTCATTAAGTTTACTCAGTTTATCGCTTGGCTTAACGCTGATGCCGCTGGCGCAGGCCGCCAACTCTCCCCAGCAAAAACAGTTGCTGGAACAGGTTCGGCTCGGCGAAGCGACGCAGCGCGAAGATCTGGTCCGCCAGTCGCTCTATCGCCTGGAGCTCATCGACCCGAATAATCCGGATGTGATCGCCGCGCGATTCCGCTATCTGCTGCGTCAGGGCGATAATGCGGGCGCGCAAAAAGAGTTGGATCGCCTGAAAGGTATCGCGCCGAGTTCGAGTGCTTATCTGTCTTCACAAAACGCCATGTTGCTCTCGACGCCAGAAGGGCGTCAGGCATTACAGCAGGCGCGTTTACTGGCGACCACTGGACATACGCAGGAAGCGATTGACGCATACGAGAAAATCTTCTCAGGCAATCCGCCAAACGATGCGCTGGCGACGGAATACTGGACCGTTGTTGCGAAGAACCCTGCGCGTCGCGTTGAAGCGATCAATCAGCTCAAAAAAATTAATCTCACCAGCCCCGGCGATACGCAGCTGCAAAACACGCTGGCGCAGCTTCTGTTCCAGAGCGGGCGCAGCGACGAAGGCTTTGCGGTGCTGCGGCAAATGGCGAAATCCAACGCCGGACGCGATGCGGCTTCCGATCTCTGGTATCAGCAGATCAAAGACGCACCGGTGAGTGCCGCCAGCGTGAAAGCCCTGCAGGATTATTTGCAGGTGTTCAGCACGGGCGATAACGTCATCGCTGCCCGCTCGCAGCTTGATGACCAGCAAAAACGCCTGGCCGATCCGGCTTTCCGTGCCAAAGCCGAAGGGCTGGCAGCGGTAGAGGCGGGACAGGGCGGTAAAGCCGTTGCTGAGCTTCAGCAGGCGGTTAGCGCCAATCATGCCGACAGCGAAGCCGTGGGCGCGCTGGGGCAAGCGTATTCCCAGCGCGGCGATCGTGCGCGTGCGGTCACTCAGTTTGAAAAGGCGATCGCGCTTGATCCACAAAGCGATAACCGCGGGAAATGGGACAGCCTGCTGAAGGTCAACCGTTACTGGCTGTTGATTCAGCAAGGTGATGCCGCGCTGAAAGCCAATAATGTCAGCCAGGCGGAACGTCATTATCAGCAGGCGCGTAACATCGATAATACCGACAGTTACGCGGTGCTGGGTCTGGGCGATGCGGCCGTTGCACGCAAAGATACGGCCGCCGCCGAGCGTTTTTATCGTCAGGCGCTGCGCATGGACAGCGGCAACAGCAACGCGGTGCGCGGGCTGGCCAATATTTATCGCGCAGAATCACCGGAAAAAGCCGACCAGTTTATCCAGTCACTTTCCGCCAGCCAGCGTCGCAGCATTGATGATATCGAGCGCAGTCTGAATAACGACCGGCTCGCGCAGCAGGCGGAACAGCTTGAAAATCAGGGCCGTTTTGCTCAGGCGGCTGAAATTCAGCGCCGTCGGCTGGTGCTCGATCCGGGCAGCGTGTGGATCACCTATCGTCTGTCACGCGATCTCTACAGCGCCGGGCAGCGCAGCCAGGCGGATGCGCTGATGCGCCAGCTGGCGAGCCAAAAACCGGGCGATCCGGAGCAGGTTTACGCCTACGGTTTGTATCTTTCCGGTAACAACCAGGATCGCGCCGCGCTGGCCCATCTCAATACGCTCTCGCGCGATAAATGGAACGGCAATATTCAGGAGCTGGCTGACCGACTGCAAGGCGATCAGGTGCTGGAAACGGCCAATCGCCTGCGTGACAGCGGCCAGGAACGCGAGGCGGAAACGCTATTACGCCAGCAGCCGCAGTCTACGCGTATCGATTTAACGCTGGCAGACTGGGCGCAGCAGCGGGGCGATCGTACCGCTGCCAAAGCCGCTTACCGCACCGTTTTGCAGCGAGAACCGCAAAATACCGATGCGATCCTCGGCCTGACGGAAGTCTATCTTTCTGAAGGCGATAAAGACGCTGCTCGTACGCAGCTGGCGATGCTGCCCGCCGGGCAAAATAACGAGCCGCCGTCGGTGAATATGCAGCGTCGCGTTGCGCTGGCGCAGGCTGAGCTGGGCGATACCGCCGCCGCAGAGCAGACGTTCAGCAAACTGGTTCCGCAGGCAAAATCGCAGCCGCCGTCCATGGACAGCGCGCTGGTGCTGCGCGATGCAGCACGCTTCCAGGCCAGTAATGGCCAGCCGCAACAGGCGCTCGAAAGCTATAAAGATGCGATGGTCGCGTCCGGCATCACCCCGACGCGCCCTGAAGATAACGACAGCTTTACGCGCCTGACGCGCAATGACGAAAAAGATGACTGGCTGAAACGCGGCGTGCGCAGTGATGCAGGCGAGCTATATCAACAGCAGGATCTCAACGTCACGCTGCAGCATGAATACTGGGGCTCCAGCGGGACTGGCGGGTATTCCGACCTGAAAGCGCATACCACCATGCTGCATGTCGATGCGCCGCTGTCCGACGGACGGATGTTCTTCCGCAGCGATCTGGTGAATATGAATGCCGGTTCCTTTGAGACCAAAAACGGCACCTACGATCCTAAATGGGGTACCTGCGCCGGTACGCCGTGTTACGGCAGCACCAATCAAAGCGCGAACGGGGCGAGTGTGGCGGTGGGCTGGGAAAACAAAACCTGGGCCATGGACATCGGCACCACGCCAATGGGCTTTAACGTTGTCGACGTGGTGGGTGGCCTAAGTTACAGCAATGATTTAGGGCCGATTGGCTATACCGTGAATGCCCATCGCCGTCCGATCTCCAGCTCTATGCTGGCGTTTGCCGGGCAAAAAGATCCTAACACGGGCACGACATGGGGCGGCGTGCGAGCCACCGGTGGCGGTGCGAGCATCAGTTACGACAAAGGCGAAGCCAATGGCATCTGGTCGAGTCTGAACATGGACGCGCTTGAGGGCAAAAACGTTGAGGATAACTGGCGCATCCGCTGGATGACCGGCTACTACTACAAAATCATCAACAAAAACAACGAGCGTCTGACAGTTGGGCTGTCGAATATGCTCTGGCATTACGACAAAGATTTGAGTTCCTATTCGCTGGGTCAGGGCGGCTATTACAGCCCGCAGGAGTATGTTTCCTTCGCGGTGCCTGTGACCTGGCGTAAACGTACCGAAAACTGGTCCTGGGAGCTGGGCGGTTCTGTTTCCTGGTCGCATTCTAAGACCAAAGACGGAATGCGCTATCCGATTCAGGGGTTGATCCCGACGAATGAACCGGGACGATACGGCGACAGAAACGAACCTGAAGAGGGCAGCAGTTCGTCCGGAACCGGTTATACCGCGCGGGCGATTGTGGAACGTCGCGTGACGTCAAACTGGTTTGTCGGTATGGGCGTCGATATTCAGCAAGCGAAGGACTATACCCCGAGCCATGCGCTGCTTTATGTGCGCTACTCTGCCGCAGGCTGGCAGGGCGATATGGATTTACCGCCGGAACCGCTCACACCCTACGCGGACTGGTAACCGGAATTATCCTTAATAGAAATCTTAGGCTCTCTCAAATTCGTTGCGATCGGGTATACTCTGGCGGCAATAGGGTAACGTTTTGTTACTCTATGCTTTGGGTTTGTGGAGAGTCAAATTGCGTGTCAGCCGTTCTTTAACGATCAAACAAATGGCGATGGTGTCTGCCGTCACTATGGTGTTTGTTTTCATATTTTGCGTTATTTTGCTGTTTCATTCCGTACAGCAGAATCGCTACAACACGGCTTCGCAACTGGAAAGTATCGCCCGCTCGGTTCGTTTACCGCTCTCGGCTGCCATTCTGAAAGGGGATATCCCCGAAGCAGAAACCATTTTACAGCGCATTCAGCCCGCGGGCATTGTCAGCCGGGCGGATGTGGTGCTGCCCAATCAATTCCAGGCGCTGCGGATGAGCTTTATTCCCGAGCGTCCGGTTCCGATGATGATCATGCGCTTGTTTGAGCTGCCGGTGCAGATTTCGCTCCCGCTTTATTCCCTTGAACGCCCTGCCAATCCGCAGCCGCTAGCCTATTTGGTTTTACAGGCGGATGCGTATCGGATGCACAAGTTCGTGATGAGCTGGATCTCGACGTTAGTAACTACTTACTTACTTTTGACGCTGATCCTGAGCGTGGCCCTGACCTGGTGTCTCAACCGGTTGATTGTCCATCCGCTGCGCAAAATTGCCCGTGAGCTGGATAATCTCTCGCCGCAGGACCAGGTGGGACACCAGCTTTCACTGCCGCGCCTGCATCATGACGATGAGATCGGCATGCTGGTGCGCAGTTACAACATCAACCAGCAGCGCTTGCTGCGCCATCATGATGAGCTGAACAGTAACGCCACGCGTTTCCCGGTATCTGAACTGCCAAACAAAGCCTTCCTGATGGCGTTACTGGAACAAACCGTCGCGCGACAACAGACCACGGCGCTGATGGCTATCGCCTGTGAAACCTTGCAGGACACTGCTGGCGTGCTGAAAGAGAGCCAGCGCGAAATGCTGCTTCTGACGCTGGTGGAAAAAATCAAATCGGTGCTCGCGCCGCGAATGGTACTCACCCAGGTGAGCGGCTACGATTTTGTGATTCTCGCCCACGGGGTGAAAGAGCCGTGGCACGCGATAACGTTAGGTCAGCAAGTGCTCACTGTCATAAATGAGCGTCTGCCGGTGCAGGGCATCCAGCTGCGTCCGAGCGCCAGTATCGGTCTGGCGATGTATTACGGCGATCTGACGGCAGAACAGCTCTATCGACGTGCGTTCTCAGCGGCCTTTACCGCCCGTCGCAAAGGTAAAAATCAAATTCAGTTCTTCGAACCGGAGCAGATGGAAAAGGCGCAGCGACGATTGACGGAAGAGAGCGATATTCTCACGGCGCTGGATAATAATCAGTTCGCGCTGTGGCTGCAGCCGCAGGTTAATCTTGAAACGGGCGAAGTGAAAAGTGCCGAAGCGTTGTTACGCGTGCAACAATCGGATGGTTCGTGGGAGCTGCCCGAAGGGCTGATTGAGCAGATTGAATCCTGTGGGCTGATGGTGACAGTGGGTTATTGGGTGCTCGAAGAGTCGTGCCGTCAGCTTTCTGCGTGGCAGGAGCGCGGCATCGATATGCCGCTGTCGGTCAACCTTTCCGCCTTACAGCTAATGCATCCGACGATGGTGTCGGAGATGCTTGAGCTGATCAATCGCTATCGGATCAAGCCCGACACGTTGATCCTCGAAGTCACGGAAAGCCGCCGTATTGATGACCCCAATGAGGCGGTGGCGATTCTGAAACCGCTGCGTAATGCCGGTATTCGCATTGCGCTGGATGATTTTGGCATGGGCTACGCGGGGCTGCGCCAGCTCCAGCACATGAAAACGCTGCCCGTTGACGTACTGAAGATCGATAAGACTTTTGTCGACGGTCTGCCAGACGACAGCAGCATGGTTGAGGCCATTATTCAGATGGCGCGCAGCCTTGATTTGCATGTGATTGCTGAAGGTGTCGAAACGGAAGCCCAGCGCGACTGGCTGGCGAAGGCGGGTGTCGAAAGTGGTCAGGGCTTCCTGTTTGCTCGCGCCGTGCCGTCCGATGAATTTGAAAAACGGTATCTCAGCGCCGAAAACACTCCCGCAAAAGTGTAAGTTTGTTGCTGGCTTGTTCGAGTCAGCTCTAATTTCTTAACATTTTTGTTTCATTTTTGACGTGTGTTCATTTCTGTCCTGTTTTACGGGTGTTATTTTAAAGCCGCAGGTGAGTCTTACCCATAAAAAACCTGTGGTTTTTCTTCCCAAGGACACCCTATGAAAACCTCACTCTTTAAAAGTCTCTACTTTCAGGTCCTGACAGCGATTGCCATTGGTATTCTCCTTGGCCATTTCTATCCTGAACTGGGCGCACAAATGAAACCGCTTGGCGACGCGTTCGTGAAGCTCATCAAAATGATCATCGCGCCCGTTATCTTCTGTACCGTAGTGACCGGAATCGCTGGCATGGAAAGCATGAAGGCGGTCGGTCGTACCGGTGCGGTTGCCCTACTGTATTTCGAAGTTGTTAGTACCATTGCGTTGATTATCGGCCTGATTATCGTGAACGTGGTGCAGCCGGGTGCGGGGATGAACGTTGATCCTTCCACGCTGGATGCCAAAGCGGTTGCGATTTATGCCGAGCAGGCCAAAGATCAGGGTATCGTCGCGTTCCTGCTGGATATTATTCCCGGCAGCGTGATTGGTGCCTTTGCCAGCGGCAACATTTTGCAGGTGCTGCTGTTCGCCGTGCTGTTTGGTTTTGCCCTGCATCGCCTGGGCAGTAAAGGCCAGCTGATTTTCAACGTGATTGAAAGCTTCTCGCAGGTCATTTTCGGCATCATCAATATGATCATGCGCCTGGCGCCCATTGGTGCGTTCGGGGCGATGGCCTTCACGATCGGTAAATATGGCGTGGGCACGCTGATTCAGCTCGGCCAACTGATCATCTGCTTCTATATCACCTGTATTCTGTTTGTGGTGGTGGTGCTCGGTTCAATTGCGCGCGCGACCGGTTTCAGCATCTTCAAATTCATCCGTTACATCCGCGAAGAGCTGCTGATTGTGCTCGGTACGTCCTCGTCTGAATCTGCGTTGCCGCGCATGCTCGATAAGATGGAGAAGCTTGGCTGCCGTAAATCGGTCGTGGGGCTGGTGATACCGACCGGCTACTCCTTCAACCTCGATGGAACGTCGATTTATCTGACCATGGCCGCCGTGTTTATCGCCCAGGCGACAAACAGCCATATGGATATTTTCCATCAGATAACCCTGCTGGTGGTGCTCCTGCTTTCATCAAAAGGGGCGGCGGGCGTTACGGGCAGCGGGTTTATCGTTCTGGCGGCCACCATTTCGGCCGTAGGACACCTGCCAATTGCGGGTCTGGCGTTGATTCTCGGTATTGACCGCTTTATGTCTGAAGCCCGTGCCCTGACCAACCTGATTGGTAACGGCGTTGCCACCGTGGTGGTAGCGAAATGGGTTAAAGAGCTGGACCATAAAAAACTCGACGATACGCTGAATAATCGCGTGCCAGATAGCAAAACCCAAGGTTTATCCTCATAAAATCAGCACTTATGCCCGCTTACCCTTGTCGGGGGGCGGGCTCCTGCGCATAATAACGACTCATATCTGTCATACTTCGACAAGATTTTTTTCGGGAATTTTTCACTTCATGCCGTGACGTTTCACCCTTCACGCGGTCTAATCGAAGTGTTTGAACGTTTTTTACAGAGTGCTCGAGGCAGTGAGACACTCTTTTTAACCAGGATTGTTGATCAGGGGTTTACATGCAGGGCACAAAAATTCGACTCTTAACCGGCGGTTTGCTGATGATGGCAGCAGCCAGTTATGTGCAGGCAGATACTCTCCAGCCCGACCCGGCCTGGCAACAGGGAACACTGGCGAATGGTTTTCAGTGGCAAGTTTTAGCCACGCCGCAGCGTCCCAGCGATCGCATTGAAATTCGCCTTTCTGTTAACACCGGTTCACTGACTGAAAGCTCTCAGCAGAGCGGGTTCAGCCATTTTATTCCTCGACTGGCGCTGACCCAAAGCGGCAGTTTGCAAGCCGTGCAGGTGCGTTCACTGTGGCAGCAGGGCATTGACCCGAAGCGTCCACTTCCGCCTGCCGTTGTCTCTTACGACTACACCATGTTTAACCTCAGCCTGCCGAATAACCGTAACGATCTGCTGAAAGAATCGCTGACCTGGTTGGGTGATACCGCTGGCAAAGTGGCGATCACGCCGGATACGGTCAACTATGCGCTAAGCAACAGTGACATGGTGGCGACCTGGCCCGCGGACACCAAAGACAGCTGGTGGCGCTATCGCCTGAAAGGCTCCACGCTGCTGGGACATGACCCGGCAGAGCCGGTCAAACAGCCGGTCGATATCGAGCAAGTTAAGTCGTTTTATCAGAAATGGTACACCCCGGATGCGATGACGCTGATCGTGGTGGGTAACGTAGATAGCCGTTCAGTGATCGAGCAGATCGGCAAAGCGTTTGGCGATCTCAAAGGCAAACGTGATGTGCCAGCGCCGGTCCCAACGCTGTCGCCGCTGCGCCCAGAGCCAGTGAGCATTATGACCGACGCCGTGCGCCAGGATCGTCTGGCGTTGATGTGGGACACGCCGTGGCAGCCGATTCGTGAATCTGCAGCGCTGCTGCGTTACTGGCGCGCTGATTTAGCGCGTGAAGCACTGTTCTGGCATGTTCAGCAAACGCTCAGCAAAAACAATGCGAAAGATATCGGCATTGGCTTCGACTGCCGCGTGCTGTTCCAGCGTGCCCAGTGTGCGATTAACGTTGAATCCCCGAGCGATAAGCTGAACGCCAATCTCAGCGTGGTCGCGAAAGAGCTGGCAAAAGTGCGTAAAGACGGCCTGTCGAAAGAGGAGTTTGATGCGCTGGTGGCACAGAAAGGCCTCGAGCTGCAAAAACTGTTCGCCACTTATGCCCGCACGGATACTGACGTTCTGATCAGTCAGCGTATTCGTTCCCTGCAAAACCAGGTGGTGGATATCGCGCCAGAGCAGTATCAGAAGCTTCGCCAGGATTTCCTGAATAGCCTGACCGTTGAGATGATTAATCAGGACCTTCGTCAGCAATTGTCTCAGGACATGGCGCTGGTGCTGCTGCAGCCAAAAGGTGAACCGGAATTTAACATGAAGGATTTGCAGGCCACCTGGAATGCGATCATGACGCCGGAAGCCGCGCTTGCTGCACAGCCAGCGGTAGATGATTTACATCAGGATGCGTCAGATATTCCGCGCACGCAGTAATGTGCGGGCGGATGCCCTGATTCTGGCCCTCTCCTGCGGGGGGGGCAAGGTCATCATCAAAATCCTCACAGAAAACAGAATTGTTCCGTCTACTCTCCATTTATCGGGTCTGTTGTTCCTGCTTTTTCTTCATCCATGCGTCATCATATTTAATATTGCCCCTGACATAATTCCATTCAATTGCCCGGAATCTCAGCCCCACAACTTCATGCATATTTGGCGCGGTACTGCCCGGATAATAAACATGAGTAAAATCTAAGGACGAAATAACCACGCTTTCCAGCGTGATGCGGTAGATCTCAACTTCAATTCCCGCCTCGACAATCTCATAATATTTAATGACCGCTTTCTGTAATCGTCGTGATTCACTAATTACATTAGCAAGATACGGACTGACTTTATCGAGTTGTTTATGAATAATGACGGGATCATGCTGTCGGGTTCCTGTCAGGTTTCCGGTATGGCTATCGACACCTGTTCGTATGCCATAGCTACTGTTCATCACTTCTATGGCACCCTCTCTGCCTGGTGCCATACAATCCCCGGTGACTTGCATTCCATTTTCATCATATAAAAATAAATAGGCGGGCAGTGACATAATTAGCGATTCCCATCATTATCAATAAAGAATTCATCTGAGTAATATTTTCCATTCAGGCCATAATAGATGTAGTAAAAATAGCCGTGCTTAAGTTTAACGGTAATGCAGGTGTCAGGATAAGATAAGTTAACATTACTCGTTGCTTTAACGACGGTATATTTTCTGTGAGGCTCATAGTAGATGTTATAAAAATCTAATGTATCTTTTTTATTTATGCTAAAGCAAATGACATCATTGTGCATAAATACGCCACGCTGCTCAGGTGCTGGCTTGCCTCCGCCGGGACAACCAGTAAGCAGGAATACTAGTGGAATAAACAATGCGTTTTTCATGCTGGAAAACCTTTTAATACTGATTTATATTTTTGAACTAGATTATCAACGGACTCATTTGGGGAGTAATCACGATAATCATACAAAGCGTCATTGCCTTCAAAACCATAATGAAGCAGCAGCCAGTAATCACTCGCTAATGATGCTTGTTGTTCTAATCCATAATGCAGAAAATCGGCTTTATCTAAGCTATAACTGTAATCAGCGAAACGAGAAAATAAGCCCCGTGTTCTGACAAACATGCCTTTTTGCGCTTGCCAGGCGTGAACCATTTCATGCATAAATCTGTGTTTCTTCTTTAAGCCATCTAAAGAGAAATCGTGTGAATAGGTTTCTTCTCTAAACCACAGTTCACCGTTGGGCGTCATCGCAACATCGATAGGCTGTAGGTTAAAGGGGAGATAGCTTTCACGGTGAACCCATATTTTACTGTAAATGAGACTTCCCCCGAACAGTGTTTTAGCAAGAGCGATTTCTCCTATAGTAAGGAGTCTCAATCCATCGGGCTTTATCCGGGTTCCTGATGTTGGATCGATATCTTCGTTAACGGGCACTCAATAACCCTCTCATCCTTGTTGGTATTGAGCACTTATCCTACAACCAGAAAATAGATGAATGAAGCGATATTTTCCGAGTTATTCACTGAACAATAATATTCAAGAATAAATTACTTCAACGCATTTCTTAAACTAATTAATGTAATTCGACACCCTGCAATTACATTCGAAAATTAGATACTCCTTCCAGTAATAGTCATTTTAAAAATAACGTTCTCACCGTATTATTTTTACGCACCTGCAATAACAGGTGTCGGGATTAGCCTCCTGAATTAACTTGTTGGCGACTCAGTGGCGTAAATATGTCATTTTGAGTCACTCGTACGGCTACGCTATAATGGCGGGCCGGGCGGGGGCGTCGCAAGACGCGCCGGTTGCCAACAAGGCCGGTAAGGCTAACCCCGTCCGGTTCTGCCACCCGGAAGATTAGCCTCTCCGATGGCGGAAATGATTGTTGTTTTGTTGGAGATGTTCTTATGAATAACATTTTTTCCCCCGAGCACGACTTATTCACTGTCCCCTTCAGCGCCGCGACCGATTTCACCGATCTCGCCGACTGCTGCGATCGCTTTGCCGAAACGCTGATGGAATGCCATGAACCTGTCGAGAAAATGGCGCTGC
>Ga0209281_1000664_pt1 | contig 36408 bp, 24 predicted proteins | sample MedtruBG_FD_187514 | JGI IMG/M metagenome (GOLD analysis project Ga0209281, IMG submission 187514) | Root nodule microbial communities of legume samples collected from California, USA - Medicago truncatula BG (SPAdes) (version 2) | ecosystem: Host-associated > Plants > Roots > Nodule | place... | reverse complement strand
TTTTTTTTTTTTTTTTTGTAGAAACTAGTTATTAAAACTTATATAAAAAGTTTATGATAAAGTAATTTTTCTATAAAAAGAATAGACATTTTAATATAAAAAACATATCATTATATTGCTGGCTTAATATAATATATAAAATTCGAACAAGTGTTACAAAAGACGAATGAAATATACGAGGAGGATTTTTATGAATATTAGTAAAGAGAAAATTAAAAAAAGGAACTTTAATATTGGAACTAAAATCATGATTCAAGTAATAGTTCTAATTATTGCATTATCCTGTATTACATCTTATTTATCATATTATAAGACAAAACAAAGTATTCTTCAAAGCACTAAAGAGACATTGAAAAATCGTACGAATGATAGTGCTAGTGCGGTGGCTAAAGAATTAAATGTAAAGAAAGAAGAATTAGAGTATATATCTACAAGACCAGAAATACAAACTATGAAATGGGAACAACAAAAGCCGTTTTTAATAGATAGTATGAAACAATGGAAATTTCAAACTATATATATAATCGAACCAGATGGGAAAGCCAGATATGCAGATAAAGAGGAAGACGGAGATTATTCTCAAGATCCTTGGTTTAATAATGAAATAAAAGTGAAAAAGAATTTAATAACTGATGCATGGATAAATCCAGAAACGAAGCAAGCGATTACTACAATTATTATTCCTATAAAAGATAAGAATACGGATAATATTTTAGGCTATATGCTTGGATGCATAGATTTAAAAAATGTAAATACTGTAGTGCAAAATGTTAAAATAGGTGAAAATGGATATGCATTTTTAATAAATGAAGATGGTAGATTTATGGCCCATAGTGAAATGGATTTAGTTGCTAAATCCAAAACTATTTTGGATTATTCAAATGAAAATTTAAGTGGTTCTGAAAAAGATAAAGTTAACATATTATTTGAAAACATTAAGGCAGATAAAACTGGAGTAGAAGAAATTAATTTGGATGGTCAAAATAGATATGTTGCTTATGCACCGATTGAAGGTACATCATGGTCAATTGAGCTTACTATCCCATCTTCTGAAGTGTTTAGTGGTATTAATGAAATTGGAGTTCAACAAATATTGTTATTTTTTATCTCTATTGCCATAGCAATAGGTATGTCTGTACTTATTAAGAAAGATATTTCTAAACAACTAAAGAACATAAAAAATTATTCTTATGAATTATCTTCGTATAATCTATCTTACAGAGGAATATCAAGTAAAAACAATGAATTTGGACAAGTTATTAACGCATTAAATTCTGGTGTTGATGCATTAAATCAAACTATAATTGAAGTTAAACAAAGTAGTGATGAAATTTTTGGTAGTAATTCAGAAATAGATTCTATGTTAATATCTGTATCAGCTGAATTAGAACAAGCAGCTGCTACCGTTGAAGAAATTTCAGCAAGTATGGAAGAATGTTCAGCTTCCTTAAGTGAGGTTAGCTCCATGGTACAAAAAGTTAATGATAATACAAAATTATCTGCAACTAATGCGTCTGAAGGATTGATTTTAGCTAACAATATTGAGAAAAATGCAAATATTGTTCATAAAGAGACTGTTGGTTCAAAGAATAATATAGAACAAATCTATAAACAATGTAAGATGAAATTAAAAAAATCTCTTGAAAAGGTTACTGTAGTTGAAAATATATCAGCTCTTTCTAAAAGTATACTTGATATTTCCGAACAAACTAATCTTCTATCTCTTAATGCGGCAATAGAAGCAGCAAGAGCCGGAGAACAAGGAAAAGGTTTTGCAGTAGTTGCTAATGAGGTGAAGAGCTTAGCAGAACAATCAGCTGCTGCTGTTAATATCATTCAATCAAATGTTAATGATGCTTTAGGTGCTGTTAAAGAATTAGCAGTAGCATCTTCAGAACTTTTAGATGTTGTTGAAAAGGACATTTTAAATGATTATTCTAAATTAATAAATGTAACTTTATCATACCAATCGGCAGGTACAAATGTTAAAGCGATGGTTTCTAATTTCTCGGATATATCTGATAAAATTTCTAATTCCATGAATCAAATAACTGATAGTATAGAATACTTATCAGAATCTATTTCGTTAGTAACTAATTCTTCAACTTTAATTGCTGAAAATATGTCAAATATAAATAATAAAAATGAAACTGTTGTTAGAAAATCTAATGAAAATAAAACGAAGGTAAGTAATTTGTTATCTTTAGTAGATAAATTCAAATTATAGTTATACATATTAGACACATAACTTAACTTTCTGGGGAAAACTTCACGCTCATAAGTGCGTTTGTGACGTATTTTTGAGCGTATTTTTATATTTAGTATACCAATATATAGTCATGATTTCATTTTTAATATCTTATCTATTACATTTGCACAATCCTTTGTTTTGATTTTGGATATAATTTATGATAAAATTATTATGTGTTATTTCCATAAATGTAATGTATTTACATGGGATATGATATTATTTAATGATTATAAATAAAACTAAAAAGAGGGGAAATAAATATGCTAGACGTTGAGAATGGTAGGGAGGAAAGAGTTTCTAAATATCAATGGCAACTAAAAGAGCCATTAAGATTGGGTTTTTTGAGTATTCATGGCAGAGATGAATGTTGCAGTCAAATGATGAAGGGGGTATTTGAGGCTGCAAAAGTACATAATGCTAATGTGATTCGATTTTCTTATAATACAAATGAAGGGGATATGAGAAAAGTTCCCTTTGAGATGACAAAAATTCTTGAATTATATAAGAAACTTAAGCTTGATGGGCTTATTTTCTTAGGATGGTTATATGAAATAGAAGAAGAAACAATAGAAGGTATTTTGAAACAAGTAGAAGTTTTTCCTATATTAAGTTTAGGGAAAGTATATAAAAATATACCCAATGTTTATATGGATGGTGGGAAATATTTAAAGGAACTTTTGATTCATTTATCAAAAGTCCACGGGTATAGAAATATAGCTTTTATATCACCATTAATTTATGATAACAGAGTGAAAGTTTATGTAGACACCATGAAGGAACTAGGTATATTTAAGTCTGATTTGTATTTGAAATCTGATATTTTATGTGCTTCTGATTTTGATGCAAGAGCAGAGGAAGTTCTTAATATACTAATTAATATACGAAAGGTTAAATTTGATGTAATAGTTTCTATGTACAATGATGAGGCTGTAGCCCTTGTAAATAAGCTTCAGCAGAGAGGTATATCTATTCCAAAGGATGTAGCTGTAACAAGCTATGATGATTTTGAATCAGGAAAATTTAATTTTCCATCACTTACTACAATTTATTATCCTTATTGGGAAATTGGATATGTAGGTTGCGAAAAACTCATTGAGCTTATTACAACAGGATATACAGATCTTTCAACTGAGATTCCAGCTAGAGTAATATACCGTGATTCTTGTGGGTGTACAAAACTTTTTTCAAGTAATTCTGATTACAATATTTTAGACACTAAAAGATTGTGGTTACTTCATAATGGGGAGAGAGTGGAAGCTTTTGCCTTGGAAATTAAAAAACATTATCCATATCTTCCGATTGATGTAAAACGATTACTTCATTTGTTACTAGAAAGTTATAAAGAGAAGTCAGAGGATGATTTCTTTATTATGTTGATGCAGCAACTTAATAATTCCCTGGACAGGCTTCTTTATCCTAGTAGTTTTGAGGACTTATTGGAAATTATTCATTCGATGAGAGAGTTCGTTTTAGATTCTGTTTCAAGGAAAGAAGTAGGGTGGGGAGATTGGTTTAACAATATATTTTATAAGGTACATACATTAGTTTCAGAGAAGATGATATTGGCTATGGGGCAGCGAGAAGTGATAACAAACAGATTAAATCAGAATCTATATGCCACAGGTAAACAGCTTATTACAACATTTAACATATCAGGGTTATTTGATATTTTAACCAGCAATCTTCCTAAACTAGATATACCTAGCTGCTATATATTTTTATTCAATGGTACAGATTATTCTTATGAAAACTGCATTTTAGCTTTTGAGTATAGTGGAGGCAAGAAGAGAAATCTAGAGGGTATAAAAACGATAAATTGTATTAAGTATATGGATAAGCTTCTTATGCAAAAAAAAATTATATTAACACAACTATTATGCATAGGGGAAGAATTAAGTGGTTTAGTATTATTCGAACCAAGCCTAATGGATGAGAGAATGTATAATTTATTGGCGGTTTATTTAAGTTCTGCAATTAATGGAACGAAGCTATTGAACAATCTGAATATTGCAAAGAAGGACTCGGAGCTCAATGCACTTCAATCTCAGATAAATCCACATTTTCTATATAATACTCTTGAAATTTTATATTGGGAGGCAACTGCAGCAGGCCAAAAAAATATAAGTGAAATGTTGATTAACCTTTCTAGGCTTTTTAGATTAATGCTTAATAAAGGTAAAAGTTTCATACTTATATCAAGAGAAAAAGAACTTATTCAATGTTACCTAAACCTTCAGAAAATGCGACTTGAGGAGAAATTAAATTTTACAATAAAACTTGATGATAATATTCTAAATTATATGATTCCTAAATTGACACTTCAACCATTTATAGAGAATTCTATTGTTCACGGGCTTGAGGGGAAGATTACTGGAGGGAACATAGAAATATTAGGAACTTTAATTAATAAAAAGATCAAATTCAGAATTACAGATGATGGAATAGGTATGAGCCGTGAAACAATAAGTGAAATACTAGCGTGTGCAGATAAGAATTTTATGAATAAGTCTTCGCTATTAGAAGGCTATGCTATTAAAAATGTTGTAGAGAGATTGAAGCTTTACTTTACAAATGAATATTCATTGGAATTTTACAGCGAAATTGGAAGAGGTACTACGGTAGAAATAGTCATTCCAGCAGAAGAATACAGAGCAGTTAGGAAGGAGGATAATTTAAATGATTAAGCTTCTCTTAGTTGAGGATGAAGAAAAAATAAGAAAAGGTATCAAAAACGTAATTAATTGGGATGAATTGGGCATTTGTTTATATGGTGAAGCCTCCAATGGTTACGAAGCTTTAAAATTAGTTTATAGTGAGGAACCAGATATTATTCTTACAGATATAAAGATGCCAATAATGGATGGACTTCAGTTAATAGAGAAATTGAAAAAAGAAATGCCCAAAATAAAGTCTATAATAATGAGTGGATATGATGATTTTGAGTATATACAGAGAGCTATAAAATTAGGGGTATCAGATTACCTTTTAAAACCAAGCGGTACACAAGAAATTCGAGATGTTATTGAAAAAGTTAAAAACCAACTTTTAGAAGAAAGAGGAAGAGAATGGCACTTGCAAAATATTATGGATCAGTTTAAAGAAAGTATTTCTTTAATAAGGGAGAAATATTTAAGCAAACTTATAACATCTAAAGGTAAGCAACTTGAAACTTTATCAGAAAAGCTTAGGATTTATAATATCAGTTTTAAGGAATCATTTATAACTGTGATAATAACCAGAATTATAGATCTGCATTCTGTAGATGAAAGCTGTGATATTGAACTAATGAAATTTGCTGTTAAAAGTATCGTGGAAAAAACTTTACGGGAAAATTATAATTGTGAAATGTGTGAAAATTCAGACGACATAATATCAATAATTAATACAGGAAGACTTCTAGAGGAAAGCATGCTTTTTGCTATATTAAAAGAGATAAGAGTGAATTTAGAAAGAGAATTTAATTATAGTGTATGTTTTGGCGTTGGAAGAAGTTATGAAAATGTAATCGATGCAAATTTATCGTATAAAGAGGCAGTGAATGCCATGGAAGAAATGCCTTTGTCAAGTGATAATTATATAGCGATATATACAGAGGAATTAGAAGAAGGGAGTTTAGTAGATTATTATCCTTTAGAAGAAGAGAACGAAATATTAGAATGTATAAAATCAGGTAGTAAAGAAGTGCTTTTTTCTAAGCTTGAACAATATTTTAGCGAATTGAATAAATCTGATGTAGCAAAGTATATAGTGGTAAAGTCAGTCCTTGGGCTTCTATTTTCATTATATCATCTTTGTATAGAGAGAAATATTAATACAGATGAAATATTTGGTTCGAATTTTTTAGCATTAAATGAATTGCAAAAAAATATGACTATGGATAGGAGAAAAGATATCCTTATAGAAATATCATTAAAAATTTATATGGCTATTCACAGTCGGAAAAGCATAAGTAAAATTTTAAAGAATGCTACAAAATTTATTCAGGACAACTATTATAAAGATTTGAACCGTAAAATAGTAGCTCAGGAAGTGTATATTACTCCAAGCTACCTAAGCCTTTTGTTTAAAAAAGAAATGAATACAAGCTTTATTGATTATTTACACAATACTAGGATTCAAAGAGCATGTGAATTTTTGAAGGATATAAGATATAAGACGTATGATGTGGCAATAATGGTTGGATATAGTGATGAAAAATACTTTTTTCAGGTTTTTAAGAAGTATAAAGGAATGACTCCTATGCAGTATAGAAATAATCTTTTAGAGTAGTTGAGTGTTTTTATATAATATTTTTGGGAAGTGAAGTCTTAATATATATTAGTATCATGGAATTTAAGGTAAGTAGTGAATTTTTGAATACCCATACTAGGCAGTCTGCTTTTAGTGACTTCGTTCTATGAATTGATTGCGATATTGAGATGTGAATATTTAAGGATACAGCCATTGGAAATAACAAAAGAGTAATATAAAATTCTGTACTATGGATATCATTTCATATTACTCTTATTGTTAATTTTCTTAATTATATAATAAAATTAGGATACTAGAAATTGAAAGAAAAATTTGATATTTTTACTTCTCCGTTCACTCCAGTAGTGCTGCTTGACCAGATTTTAAATCCTATTGCACGTACGTCTTCTGGTGCTTGTAACTTTCCAGTATAAGCCCAATCAGAAAGCTTTGATTTCCATGTTGAATCGGTTAACTTATAAGTTACCTTAACACTTTTTCCTGCTGGAATAATGTCATTATCTACATTACCATCAATAACTCCAGCATTTTCTTGCCATGTCCAGTTACTAGTTGTTCTTAATAAAAGTGATGCTGAAAGATCTGATGAACTATTATTTGTAATTGTACAAGTAACAGTCTTATAAGGGGCACAATCTAGACCTTGTCCCAAACCTGGTTTTGTTTCAGTTTGAATACCTGCTGCATTTTCTGATGTTACATTTTTAAAGTCAACTGTAAGATCACCAGCTAGGCTACAGCTTGCACCTGTCGTTTGGTCTTTCCATGAAGCTTCTGGGAAATCCCATGTAAAATATGAAGCTGTTTTTGGACGGTTAAGTTCAGCAATTTGTCCGCTATAAGCATTAGCTGCTAAATCACAATCAACTGATAAGAAATCTACGCTTCCAGCAAATTTACTTCCTGCTCCTTGAACTCTAAATAAAAGTGCATTTACTTCATTTCTATCTGCACATTTTGACATATCAAATGAAAGTTGTGTTGTTGTAAGTGCTGGAACTGTTTGATATTTATCATATTCTGTCCATGTCCAATCAGCGCCTACTTTAAATATTGGTTGTAATTGAATTGCATATGCATTGTTATTTCTTATAACTACATTAATTGTCTTATTTTTAGAAAGATCTAACCCATTTGCCATATTTACTAAGTATGGGTATGGTTCTGTTGCTAAGTCAAATGATAAACGGTAACCATCATTAGCTAGTTTTGAAAGTGAAGATACAGTAGAAATAGTATCGTCTCCTTTACTTGATAAATACCATTTCGTATCTAAGCTTGATAAATATCCTGGCTTGATATCTATTTCTGCGTTTGGATCTGGTTCTACTGGTGTGCTTGGGTTTGGATCAGTTGGGGGATTTGTTGGGGGATTTGTTGGGGGGATAATACTACCATCATAACCTTTAAGTGAATATGCTAATTTTGATGTCTTTTGAATTCCATTATCACTGGAAAATACATATTTACCCCAATTAGTTAAATTTGTTCCCTGCCAGTCATTTGATAAATCAAGACTTGCGTCTTGACCACCATTTCCTTTCCATGACCAAGCCATTGTTCCAACTTTTTTATCTTGACTATAGTTTATTATTGTTGCTTCATCTACATCGCCACCATTTTGGTAATCACCAAATTCACCGATAGCTGTACAAACTCCTTTTGCAAGCATACTATCAATATTAGCCTTTACTACTGTTGAATTTGCACCAGCTACTGAATACATATGAATAGAGAATAAAGTTTTTCCAGACTTATCTGCATCCCTTACTTTTGTACAATTATCTATAAGAGAAGAGGTTTCTTGACCATAACCAGCTGCATCTACCATAATTACATTTTCAATTCCGGCATCTCTCATTTTTGTAATTGCAGTACAGTAAGTATTAGCCCAAACATCCCCTTTACCCCATGTTCCAAGCCATTCATTAGCAACGTTTACAATAACATAATCTTTATTAGCATTTAAAATATCTTTTAATCCTATCCAATAATCAGCTGCTGTATATAATTCTTGTGGATCATCATGGCCTGTGTGATCATGTACTTCAAGAATGCAAACTAATCCTTTTTGTTTACACCATGAAATGATATTTTTAACTTCATCAGCCGTAGTTCTAGTCCATTGTGTTCCATCGGCTAACACTATTCTTACACTATTTGCTCCAAGTTTTGCTACAGCATTGATAGATGTTTCTGTGTTTGAAGGATACCATGCATGTGCAATGTTTATACCCCTCATGACAAATTCATTTCCATTTCCATCATACAACTTAGTACCATTTACATAAAATCCACCTTTTTTTACTGGATCTTCTGTATCATCAACTTTTTCAACTGATACATAATCTAAAGCTACATATCCCCAATTACTAGATACTCCAAATTTATGCTCTCCTACAGAAAGATCGCATACATATTCTGTTTTGTTCCAAGTATTTGGATTCGTACATAATTTTCCGGCGGAATTATTATCAAGATATAACCCATTTTCTTTATATTGATCTGAATTTGATGCAATAGTTAATTTATATTTTCCTGCTTCTTTAATATTAAACTTAGTTTCTGCCCACCCTGATGCCAAATAAACATAACCATTGCCTGAATAATCTTTAAAAGCATCATTTGCAATTTTATTTCCACTATTAGTTGAAAAACTGTTAGCATCTTCAAACTGACAAACTACTTTGTCTGACGATACATCTGGTATAGTACCAGTACCAGGTTGTCCACCAGGATTAGTGTTGTCAGCAGATTCAACAATAATATAATCAATAGCTACATAACCCCAGTTGGACGAAACTCCAAATTTGTGTTGTCCTTTTGAAAGCGTATATTCATTAGTAGTTTTATTCCAACTACCTGGATTAGTATAGAGTTTACCAGCTGAGTTATTATCTAAATAAAGGTCATTCTCTTTATATTGATCTGAATTTGTGACTATAGTTATGTTATATTTTCCATCGTTAGGAACCGTGAAGCTAACGTCTGACCATCCTTTTGCAAGATATACAAATCCATTTCCAGAGTAATCACCAAAAAGATCCTTTCTTATACAATTGCCACTATCTGAAGAAAAATGATTTGCATCTTCAAATTCAATTATTTGTTTAAATGGACTTGTACTGTTTATTTGTGTCGTATCTAATGCAAAAGTAGGAATATTACAATTAGCTACGGTTAAAAGTGCTGCAATACCTCCGACAAAAGAATTACGAAACTTTTTTGTTTTTTTTCTTTTTTTCAAATTTTTCATTATTTTATCCTCCTATTTTTTATATATTTCAATATAATGCTACCACTTGTTACAATTGTTTACAGTAGAGAAGAGTTGAAAATAGTTTGTATTTGTATATAGATGAGTAATCCTTATAAAATCATGGAATAGTTAAATAAAGTATATAAATTATTGAATATTAATTAGAATAATTTAGTGGAATATCATCAAAAAGGGTGTGAATTGGTAATTAATTTAGCATGAGTAGTAAGTAACTAAGAAGTTTGTTTGATGGAAATATATGAAAAGTTGAATAGAGAATACAAATTATATGTTTTTACTAAGGAAAGATTAAAATAGAAATGAGTAGTTCAAAGTAATACAAAAGGATGATATTAATGTAGGATTAATGTTGTGAAAGCTTACTGTTTCTATTTGCACTAGGGAGAAATAGAAAATAAAATTAATTTTATAGAATTGACATAGAGATGAATTATTAGGTAAAGAATAATAATTTTTAAGACATAAAGAAAACAAGTGATGATTATTAATCTTCTAATTCAGTACACAAATATAACGCTTGTTGATATATTGCAATATACTTGTCTAAGTTTTGCGATAAAGTTACTATAAATTTATTGCTTGTAGGTAGTAATAGCAGTAAAGTATTAAGAAATATTTTTCTAAATAATATCTTTTGCTTGATTCTAGACAAATGTAAGTTTCTCATAAATCCACCTTTTAAATTAAAATTTATTTATAAATAATATACATTTAATACATCAGTGATTTATAAAGTGCAAGATCATTAGGTCGTAGTTAACTAATTTCTCTTTTTTGTATTTATAACCATTGATTTGATAGATAGGGAGGTTAGTATTATTATTTTTAAGGAGCTATTCACAAATGCAGGAGTTGCGTAAATTTTTGTTTTCCACATTATAAAATCAATTAGTAAAAAACAAAGTGTAAGCAATGTAGAAGTAAGTATCTAAAACATAATATTTACCGCCCTATCTTTTGTAGATGTATGTATTATATTAACATATATTACAGCTGGATACAGTAGAGAAGGATTGAAAATAGTTTGTATTTGTATACATATTGGTAAATATTTAAGTTAAATAAAGGGGAAGATTGTGACCTGCTTAACTTATTAATAAATAAACTCAAAAATTATATATTAATGAAAATAATGTGGGAAATTGTGAAGTAAATAAAAAGGTATGAAATATATTGAAAAAAATAATAATATGATGTACAATGTAAATGTTTTAAATAACCGTTAAGGTAAAAAATAATCAACTTTTAGTTTATTCTTTAAAAATAATTTGTAAGTTTATATATTAAATGCTAACGTTTAACCGACTGTTATGTATAAGTGCTGAAAAGTTTCATTATTAAAGATATCTAAAAGTTTATGATTTACCTGTATAAAGTTAAAGAAATTTAAGTAAACGTTAAATAAATATGGGAGGGAAATTAATGAGAACAAAGAAACTTAAAAAACTATTAGCGACAGCTATAGTGATTTCAACTTCAACTACTATTTTACCTGTTTCAACCATAGCGATGGCCACGGATATAGCTACTACTAGTACTAATAATTCAATTTTTGATAACGATTCAGTATCACTAGAAACTCCTGTAGAGTCAGCTGGTATTACTAGTACAACTAGCCCTGCAGCAGTTACAACGACTAATAATGAAACTGATGCTGACGCCAGTGGTGCAGTGGAAAAAGATGCAGATACTATTACCACTATGTCTGAAACTAGTACAACCTCTTCTGCTGTTTATTATAATGATTTTGAAAATGATGGATTACCAGATAAAGTTAATTGGAACACAGATTTATCAAGTGTTGCTATAGAAGACATAAATGGGAATAAAGCGTTAAGATTTAATGCAAGCTTTGATCCAGCAGGCACATGGAGTAATGAAACTTCTGTATGTTTTTATACTAATAGTACAGAAATAATTAAAGCAAACTCTGTGATTCAATTTGATATTTTAATTCCAAAAGCAAGTGCTAACAACTTCACGGGCGAAATTAAATTTGGAGGTTTATTACAAGGCAATTGGAGTGATAAAGGTCAGGGTTATGGATCAGTATCTTTAAATGATTTTGAAGATGACGGCGATTATTTAAGAAAAACTGTATCTGTAAAAACTGACATTGATACTGAGGATTTGTCTGATTTAGTTATTAAAATAGCAGGATATCAATGTAATTATGTAGGGAAAATATATTTAGATAATATCAAACTTGTTGCAGCTAAAGCTCAGGGTGGTACTGCACCACTTCCAACTGTTTCAGACATGGAATGGAATTTTGATACAGATGCTCAAGGATGGGGGTATGGAGGAAACTGGACTTATAACGGACCAAATGATAACGTTGTAAATTATGATTCTTCAGCAACTGGCAGTGGAGCGTTAAAGCTTTCTGTTGATTATTCTAATAATTCTAGCGATTCATGGAGCGAGTTTAAAATTAGCAAAGATTTAGGTACAGCAACTTCATTTAATGGATACAATATATTAACATATGATTTTATTTATGATCCGAGTAAAATGACTGCTGGGGGATTCCAAACTAAGTTATTTGTTACAGATAGTTTAAATACTTATGATTCTATTGACTTAACTAATGCAGTGGATATTGGTGGTGGATTAAAGAAAGCACATGCAACACTTAAATTTACTTCTAAAGATATAAGCGCAAATTCAATCACTCTTGGGATCATAGGTTCAAATACTGACTATAAAGGTGATATATATATAGACAATATCAAGCTTAGTCAGGAACAAGTAGCAGATAAGTATGTGGAGAAGACTTCCACTACTACACAACAAAATAAAATTGATGTAAGCAATTTAATGCCTTCACAAGTTAAATTAGTTGATTCAAGCGCCACTTCGGAAGCAGCAGACCTATATGCGTATCTAAAAGGAGTAGGTAAATCAGATTATGTTTTATATGGACATCAAAATGATACTCATCATAAAGCATTTTTGCAAGATAGCGGAACTGATTCAGATACAAAGGATGTAACAGGATCTATTGCAGCAATTTGCGGAATTGATGCTCTTTCCTTAACAGGTTCTGAATTATCATTAACTGCTGCTGAAAAAGCTAATGGTGAAGATTTAATTTCAAAAGCAGCAAAATTAAGTATAGATGCTTCTAATGAAGGTGGAATAATAACCTTATCTGCCCATATGCCAAACTTTGAATTAGTTAAAGAAAAAGGAAAAGATGCTAATGGACATTATGATTATTCAGGATATACGCCAGGAACTACTACAGGCAATATAGTTTCAAGAATCATGTCTGGTGGTGATTTAAATGAGGTATATGTTGGATATTTGGATATGATTTCAGATTATGCACATCAATTAGAGGCAGCTGGAGTTCCGGTATTATTTAGACCTTTCCATGAAAATAATGGAAGCTGGTTCTGGTGGGGAAAAGCATATTGTGATGCAGCAGCTTACAAGAATATGTATCGTTATACTGTTCAATATTTAAAAGATACTAAGAATGTTCACAATTTCTTATATGTATATTCGCCAAATGGTCCTTTTGAAGATGAAATTGATTATTTATCACGTTATCCAGGAGATGAGTTTATTGATATTTTAGCATTTGATTATTACGATGATAATCCTACAGCAGATGCGGCTACAGATCCATGGATGAAGAGCTTTAAGGATACAATTGGTTTAGTTCAAGGAATTGCTAACTCAAGAGGAAAACTTTCAGCAGTTTCTGAAGTGGGAACACGTGTTGGAAATGGAGGGTTAGCTGTATCAGGAAATCTAGATAAGGATTGGTTTAGTCACGTATCTAATATAGTAAAAGACTCAGATATGCCATATTATATGGTTTGGGCAAATTTTGATGAAATGAACTTCTTTGCTCCGTATATGGTAAGTGATACTAAGGGCCATGAAATGGTTAACCAATTTATAAATTATTATAATGAGGAAGAATCAGTATTTGCTGATGGAGTAGAAGATTACGCTAGTGCAGTGACAGGTATAGATTCTGCATATTCTTATGGATTTATAACAGGACCAACTTCAGGAAGCCGTATTCTTTCACCAACTACAATAACAGCAAGTGTAAAAGGATACAATGGACAAGTTAAATTTGTTTTGAAGAATAAAAATGGAGAAAGTGTTGAAACTCTCAATGCGGTTTCAAACAATGGTGAATATTCTGCTGATATCACACAATCTATTCTTGACAAAATAGGACAGACCGTAGGATCAATTGAATTATATTCGGATGATACTAAACTGGATACTATAAAAGAAATCTTTAATATAAAGGAAGCGATAAAAGATCCAAAGGTAGTAGATGATTTTGAATCATATTCTGGGGAAGACGCAATATTGCAAAATGCTTGGGCTACTAATTATGGAGCAGGTTGTAGTGTTACACCAAAGTTAGATACAACTAATAAAAACAGTGGGGATTATGGATTAGCATTTAATTATAAAATTGCGCCAAACGGATGGGCTGGTATTACACAAGCATTAAATGCAAATTGGTCCGATTGTGATGCGCTACAAATTTGGGTTAAGCCAGATGGTAAAGGACAAAAACTTGTTATTCAGCTTGTATCAAATGGTAAAAGATTTGAAGTTTGGATGAATGATTTTGCAGCAACAACTGAAGCTAAGCTTCTTACTATACCTTTTAGCGAATTTAAGAATATAGATAATGGAACATTTGACCCAGCGCATATAGACAAGATGGGAATATGGTGTAATACAATTGGGTCGGATACTGTTAATTCAGTACTGTATTTTGATGATATTAAGGCTATAAACACGAAAACTCCTGAAATAGCAATGCCTTCAACAGTTACAATTAATGGAACTGAAAAAGTAGATAAAACTTTGACAGCTGAATTATTAAAAGCAGATTCAACAGAGTTTATTCCATCTGAAAATGTAACATACGCATGGTATAGATTATCGAAAAAAGATGATAGCATCGCTAATAGTACGTTAGTAGGAACTGATAAAACTTATAAGTTGATCGGCAGCGATAAAGGCTATTATATTAAGCTAGTAGTTACCTATAATGGTAAAATATTTGAAAGTATTACGTCTTCTATTGCAAGAAATTCATCAAGCAGTAGTTCGAGTAGCTCTTCAGGTAGTAGTTCAAGCTCATCATCAAGTGGTAGTTCATCAAATAATGGTTCGGCTACAACAGCTACAACAACCACAGTATCTGTAATAACTAATGCAGATGGTATTGTAAAATTAGTTTATAGCAATGGACAACCTGCAACTGGGTGGCAACAGGTAAACGTTACTTGGTACTTTGCTGATGCGACTGGTACAGTAAAAATAGGCTGGCAACAAGTAAATGGCACTTGGTATTTCATGGCTCCAACTGGCGAAATGCAAATAGGCTGGCAACAAGTAAATGGTAAGTGGTATTTCATGAATTCAACTGGTGCAATGCAAACAGGCTGGCAGCTAGTAAATGGTAAGTGGTACTTATTGGCTTCATCTGGCGAAATGCAAACAGGTTGGCAAAAAGTAGATGATAAATGGTACTATTTATATACAGATGGATCTATGGCTAGTGATGCATTTATTGATGGTTATAGAGTAGATACAAGCGGAGCTTGGGTTAAATAAAATATAAAGATTAAAAGAAGGAGTTTAGAACATGTTTTCAAGAGAAAGTTTAAATTAAGAAAACATTTGACTTTCTCTTTTTTTGTAGGAAATTATAGACTCTTCGGTGTATTAAGATGTAACTATAAAATTAAGAGATTTAAAGATGAAAACGGGAAAATGAAGAAAATACTAGAAGATTACTGGTATAGCTTTGTGAAAAAGTATGGTAAAAGCATTAGATCTAATGTAAAAGCAGAAGTTTATAAAGTTTTCGGTATACATGGAAAGGAATAAAATTTATAGAATTAAAAACATATGGAAAAGCAAATATCTATAGTTTTGATTTATATTTTATAGTATATTTCTCCGAAGGAGCGTGACGAAGCCACTTTTTTATAAAGCCACTGTTATGAGCACAAGTTATGTAATTATCTGAGAGAGAACAATATAAATAACGATTTAAAGCATATGAGGACGGGATCGATTAATAATTTATATTTGGACAACCGCTAATATATAGATGTTTAAAGAAACAGGATTGAATGTAAAAGTATTTAAAATTAAGAGAAAGAAGGTGACAATTATGAATTCAACGCATTTTTTTGTAAGGGAAATAGGTAAGAAAACTTATTTAATTGATGATAAAGGAAATGCTACAGCATATTTAGTAATCGGAAGAACAAAGGCTCTGTTGATTGACACAGGGACAGGGGCTAATGATTTATTATCATGCGTAAAAACTTTTACTAAGTTACCACTAATGGTTGTAAATACTCATGGACATAGTGATCATGTATGGGGAAATTATCAATTTGAAGAGGCATATATATCGATGGCTGATAAAGATTTGTATTATGAAGCTTATTCAGTAGACGAAAGAAGAAACTTTATAGATATGTTCAAATATATGATTCCTCAAGAGCTTACTTCAGAGGAAATTGAAAATTGGATTCATATAAATCCATGTGAAGTATTATCTATAAATCATGGAGATAGACTAGATATAGGTGAAAGGGTGTTAGAAGTTATTGAATTGCCTGGTCATACAAAAGGAAGTATTGTATTGTTAGATGAAAAGGAAAAAATATTATTTTCTGGTGATAGTATAATCGGAAGGTTATGGATGCATTTATCTGAATCTACATCATTAGAAGTTTATTTAAACAGTATGAAAAGATTGAGGCACTATTGTAATAAATTTGAAAAGATATATTGTGGACATACTAAATATAATGAGGAGGGTTTTGAAGTAAAATTTATAAATGAAATTATCACTGATGTTTCAAAAATTATTGATGGAGAACTAACAGGGACTTATTTAAAAGATAAGTCAGGAGAATGTTTGGTGTGTAATTTTGATTATTGGAGTATTTGGTACAAAAATTAATAAAGAAGATGTAAGTTATTAAATAAATATTAAGGTATTTATTTAATTAAAAGTATAATATTATTATTACTACGAAGTAAGAAAAATAAAAATACATTATTTTGAACTGCTCTTTGTCAAGTTAACAGGGGAAATAATAAAAAATTATACTGATAAGGTGTGGCTGCGATATTTGATTGGAGTCATGCCTTTTAATTTTTGTGGAATGTTAAACTAAAGAAAATATGCAAGGGGGTGTAGAATATTTTGATGAAATGGCTTACTAAAATTTAATCAGAAGATTATTGGTTAGTGAAAAATAAGTCGGCAGTAATAGATGCATATATGATAATGGATAAGGGGTTTAGTATTAAATATTGTTTTAGAATAAAAGGTCTAGTGTTTGAAAAAATAAAACTCTGAATATTATTGCTTAAACACTACAGATATTTATTTAAACACTGTATATTTTGATTAAACACCATATGTATATGTTAAAAGAATCATGCTTGTTGAAAAAATATATATTTGTATTTGATTAAAAGTATATACTTATATTATTACGTGTATATATGTTTTATTTTTATTGTATATACAATAAAAATAAAACTTTAAAAATAAAAATTATAAAATCTTAAATCCTTAACAGTGTTTGGCACATTTATTGCTATATATAATTGCATAAAGAAATAACACACAAATTGGAGGAGTAGAAATGGATCAACTAGAAATGGCAATAATGAATATTATAATTAACGCAGGAGATTGTAAAAATCATGCTTATATGGCACTTGGAATGGCAAATGAAGGTAAGTATGAAGAAGCTGAAAGTGAGCTGGGGTTAGCTAATGATGCTTTGGCTAAGGCACACGATGCACAAACAGAAATGCTTCAGAAAGAAGCCGCAGGTGAAAAAATAGAGTTATCAGTTTTGTTTGTTCATGCACAAGATCATTTGATGACAGCTATATCAGAAAAAACTTTAATAACACAAATTATAGAGTTGAGAAAAGTGGTAAATACTTTACTTAAATAGTGATTTGAAGATTACCGATACATATGTTATTTATATATGAACATAATAATAACATGACAATATAAATACAATTTAGTATTTAATACAGTTTTAGTCTATAGAAAGATTTTAAGGAGGAAAAAATATGATTACAATTAAATTATTTTGTGCATCAGGAATGTCAACAAGTGTTTTAGTTAATAAAATGAAGGAGGCAGCTAAAGCTAAAGGTGTAGATGCAGAAATTATTGCATACCCAGAATCTCAAATGGATAGACACCTAGATAGTATGGATGTTGCACTTTTAGGACCACAAGTTGGATATACTTTAGGAAAAGCAAAGAGCCTTTGTGAACCAAAAGGAGTGCCGGTAGAAGTAATACCTATGGTTGATTATGGAATGATGAATGGAGCTAAAGTATTAGACTTAGCATTAAGCTTAATTAAGAGATAATACTTAAATTTATTTGATTTACCTAACTTAGTATTAACATTATTTGTTAATACTAAAAATGATGAAAAGGATAACAGGATATAGATTACTTAAATAATATTAAGTTAAAAACCATGAATATAGTAAAGAATTAGACAAGGTAATAATAGCAAATTTATATTTGTAATTATTTATATTATATTTTTAATTCGAAGGAGGAATAATTATGTCATTTAATCAAACACTTAACGAAAAAGTAGTTCCAGTAATTATGAAATTCGTTAATCTTAAAGGTGTCCAAGCGTTAAAAGATGGTATGATGTTTACTTTACCATTAAACATTATTGGATCAATATTCTTATTAATAGCAGCTTTCCCAGTAAAAGCATTTACAGATTTTATGGCTGCAACTTTTGGAGCAGGTTGGAATGACCCATTATACAAAGTACAAGGTTCAACAATGGGTATTATGGCATTGGTAGGAGTTATAGGTATGACTTACTCTTACTGCAAAAATGAAGGCATAGAGCCATTTTCACCATCAGTAATTGCCTTAAGTGTATTCGTTATAGTTACTAATAATTTTGTTACTTATCAACCAACACCAGATGCGGCTCCTATTCAAGTAGGTGGAGCTATTCCTACAGCTTGGATTGGTGGAGCAGGTATGATTACTGCAATAGTAGTAAGTTTAATTGTTTCGTTTGTTTATAGTGGAATGGTTAAGAGAAATATTACAATCAAAATGCCAGAAGGTGTTCCTCAAGGTGTTGTAAACGCATTCTCAGCTTTAATTCCAGCTGCTGTCATATTTACAGGAGCAGCGGCTATATACGCAATATGTAAATTTGGATTTCAAACTTCTTTTGTAGAAATTATTTATAAAGTTGTTCAAACACCATTACAAGCTGCATCAGATTCATTACCAGGAGCTATACTTATTGCTTTTGCAGTACCATTCTTATGGTTCTTCGGTATCCATGGAGGTCTTACAGTTGGAGGTATGGTAGGTCCATTATTAACTGCTAACACTGCATTCAATGCAGAATTACAAAAAGCAGGAACTTTAGACCTTGCTCATGGTGCACATATTGTAACTCAACAATTCTACGATAACTTCATTAACTTAACAGGTAGTGGTCAAACTCTTGGACTTACATTATTACTATTATTCCTTGCAAAATCTGCTCAATATAAACAATTAGGTAAATTAGCGCTTACTCCAAACTTATTTAATATTAATGAGCCAATATTGTTTGGTATTCCAGTAGTAATGAACCCAATCATGGGTGTGCCATTTATACTTGGACCAGTAATAAATGCAATATTACTTTACTTTGCAATTGCATCAGGATTACTTGCGCCAATGGGGGCACAATTACCACCTTGGACAGTTCCAACTGTAATTTCAGGATTTATTCTTGGTGGACCTAGTTATGCTTTAGCACAATTTGTATTCTTAATAGTTTCTACTGTAATTTACTTCCCATTCTTTAAGAAAGCAGATGCTATGGCTTATGCTGACGAGTTGGCAGCTCAACAAAATCAGTAAGAAGGCTTGTAACATAAATTAAAGTATCCCCTATAAGGTAGATTTAATAAAATTCTATTTTATAGGGGATTTAATATAGTTTTAAATGATTTTGGCTAAATAGTTAAAAAATAGAAGTGACAAAGAATAGGATGGTATTAATCAATCTATTCTTTTTTTATTGGTGAGATAAACAAGTCTTAAATAAAAGTATAGACAGGGATGCGTGAAAGACATATATTATATATTAAGGGTACAGTATATATGTGCGCAGGTTATATAAAAATTATATAGAATATAATATAAGGGGAATTTTCAGTAAAATGGTCAATAATCACTGATAAAGAAAGTTGTATAGGAAATAATAAGTTATAATTGCAAATACAATTATAAATAAATATAAGAATTACATAATTTCCTTCAAGTTACGATAGTATCAGAGATTGAAGCATTTAAAGAAAATTGAATTATAGGTGTGTATAATAATGAAAATTAGACATGAAAGGAATAGTTATGATAAAGTATCAACAAATAGCATCCCATATTAAAGAACATATATTAAGTGGCGAGTACAAGCCCAATGAACAATTACCGTTTGAAAAAGAACTATGTGAAAGATTTAGTGCTAGTAGAATGACAGTTAAAAAAGCGTTAGACTTGTTAGTGGCAGAAGGATTAGTTGTAAAGAGAAGAGGATCAGGAAGTTTTATAAAGGATATAACTGAGGGGGAGATTCAAGAGATTATTCGGAAGAAACAGTTTTCAGGATTAACTAATACTAGTTTAGGACATGAGGTAGCAAGCAAAGTCTTAGATTTTAAAATTGTTAATGCCGATGAGAAAATTGCAAGAACATTTAAGATAGATAACGGTGATTTTGTATATTTTATACATAGAGTAAGATATGTAGATAAGGAACCTATTGTAATAGAGAAAACTTATATGCCTCTATCAATTGCAGAGGGAATAAAAAAAGAAGACGTTAATGGATCTATATATAATTTTTTACAGAAGAAATTAGGATTAAAAATTCAAAGTGCTCATTCCACTGTTAGGGTTAGTAAAGCAGATGAGTTCGATAAAGAATATTTATTGCTAATGGATGGAGATCCGATAGCAGAAGTAGAAAAAGTTGTATATCTAGAAAATGGAAGAGCATTCGAATACTCGTTTTCTAGACATAGATATGACAACTTTGAATTCAAAGCTATAACAGTTATATAAATAAATTAAAGGTGTTGCAGAAATATTATAAATTATTGCAGCATCTTTTTTTTGTTGAATGGAGTCTTGATAAAAGAATCACTATTTATATTAGTGAATAAGTCAACTTATCTTGTGAGAATAAAATATATTTTTGATTTTAAAAGTATAGACAATTTATAAAAAAGAATATATATTTAAAATATAATTTTTAATAATATATAATATGCTTTTTATATAGCGAGAGAGGGAGTTGGAGGAAGTATGTATCCAATAAGATTTGAAAATTTATACTATGAAAAAATATGGGGAGGCAGAGACCTAGAAAGTTTCAGAGATAACCTTCCGAAGGGAAATATAGGGGAAAGCTGGGATATAGCTTGTCACCCTAATGGGACAGGAATTGTAGCAAATGGTAAATTTAAAGGAATTAGATTTGATGAACTAATAAAAGAATATGGAACTAGTATTGTTGGCACTAAAGTAAGTTTGGAAAAATTACCTTTGCTAGTAAAATTAATTAATTCAAGGGAAAAACTTTCAGTACAAGTTCACCCTGGAGATGAGTATGCAGCTAAATATGAAGGTGATTATGGTAAGACGGAAGCATGGTATGTTGTAGATGCTAAACCAGATGCCACTTTGATAGTTGGTACAAAGAATTGCACTAAGAAAGAATTTGAAGCAGCAATAAAATCAGGAGAAGTTGAAAAATATTTAAATAAGATAGATGTAAAAAAAGGTGATTGCTTTTTAATAAATAGTGGACTTATTCATGCGATTTGTGAAGGAGTTATTATAGCTGAAATACAACAAAATAGCGATGTAACCTATAGAGTATATGATTACGGTAGACCAAGAGAAATACATGTAGAAAAAGCATTAGACGTAACAAATTTTGAACTTCAATGTGAAAATCTTAAAGGAGAAGAAGTTGCATTTGATGGATATAAAAAGAGCCTGTTATGTAAAAATGAATATTTTGGAATAGAGAAACTTATTATAGAAAAATCATTAAAAGACAGCAGTGATGTAGATAAATTCGACATCTTAACTTGTGTAGATGGAGAAGGAATAATAGAAGGAAATGGTTACTCGGAAAAAATAAAAATGGGAGATAGCTATTTAGTACCTGTAGCTCTAGGAAACTATGAGATAAAAGGAAAACTTACAGTATTGAAAAGTTATCCTGTAGTTTAAGTGATAATTGTTGATTAGTAAATAATTAATATTAAACTACTTTTATAAAAATCTTTAATTTAAATTAGAAATAGATATTCTGAAGAATACTACTAGATATATTCTTCAGAATATGCACATATGAAAAAAGTGAGTTAGCACAACAGAGGTCCTAACACATTTAAAAAAATTAAATGTTAAAGTGAAGGGATATAACGATAATATGGTAGCAGATATTTTTATGAGAAGAAGTATTGAATAAGCAAAAATTATAAAATTGACTCAACTAATTCCGTATAGAATAATGAAATGCTCAAAAGTATTTGAAGTGTTATACGGTATGTTTGTATTTTAATATGAAATATAAAAGGTAGTAGTATGTATGAAAGACTTGTACAATGAAATTTTAGAGATTTTTAAGAAAAATTCTAATATTATATTTGGTATTTCAAATATAGATTTTAGTGAATATAAATTAGATTATAATTTATAAAAAGTGTAGTAAAATATAAATTCTAATTTAAAGTTAAGCATTATAAATTAGAATTTGAAGTAGGATTTTATGAAACGTATATTAGTTACAGGTGGAACTGTATTTGTTAGTAAGTATGTTGCAAATTATTTTGAATCGAAAAATTATGAAGTTTATGTCTTAAACAGGGGGACTAAACAGTAAATAGAAAATGTTAATTTAATATGTGCAGATAGAAATGATTTAAAAGATTCCCTAGCAAAGTATTCTTTTGATGCCATAATCGACGTATGTGGATATAATCAAAAGATTGGTTTGAATTCTATATGGGACAAATATGGAACTGATAAGATTGAAGCTGAAGAATATTTACTTTCAATAGTTCCTAATGCATATATTTTGAGGCCTCCATATTTATATGGACCAATGCAAAACGTATATAGAGAGCCATTTGTATTTGAATGTGCTTTAAAAAACAGAAAATTTTATATTCCTAACGATGGAAGGATGAGATTGCAATTTTTCCATGTAGATGACTTGTATAAAATTATCGAAAAAATTCTAGAAAACCACCCTAAGGAGAATAGGTTAAATGTTGGGAATACAGAATTAGTAGATATAAATACATTTGTTGAACTGTGTTATAAAGTGGTGGGAACTCCTTTAGAAAAAAGTATATATAACTAACCATGATAATCAAAGAGACTATTTTAGTTTTTATAATTGTGAATATATCTTAGATGTTTCAAGACAGAAAGAGTTATTACCAGAACAAAAGAATTTATTTAGAGGATTAAAAGAATCTTATGAATGGTTTAAAAACAATCCTTATGAAGTTGTAAAAAGGATATATAGAATTTATTCAGCAAGATCTTAAGTAACTCATTGTAATGATAATTTAAGATTAATAGGTGTATAAATTTGGAGTTGTTTCATTACTTTGATTAAAAGTAAACTAAAGATTGCTTGTATTTATTTTTATAGGGGGAATAGTAAATGTTGAAAGCAACACCAACTGATTTGCCAGAAGTCCTAATTTTAGAGTATGAAAAATATTTTGAAATCAGAGGGGAGTCATATTCAAATTTTTCAATACGAGAGTTAAATGAAGTAGGAATTAAAACTGATTTTGTTGAGGAAAATGTGTATTGCCCTAAAAAGGCAGGATCATTATATGGAATACATTTTCAAAACAATCCAATGGCACAGGCAAAACTGTTATATTGTACAAAAGGAAGTGGGCTTGATTTTGCGATTGATTTAAGGAGAGGTTCAAAGACATACAGGAGATGGGTATGTGTAGAATTGTCGGCAGATAATCGAAAGCAAATATATATTCCAAAAGGTTTTGGCCATGCCTTTTTATCATTGGAGGATAATACAAATGTTGTAATGAGGATTGACAATTATTTTCATCAAAAATATAGAAGAGGAATAGCATGGAATGATCCTGATTTGAATATCACTTTTCCGATAAAGAAGCCTATATTAGCACAGCATGATATCGAAGCACCACTACTGAGGGATAGTGATTGTAATTTGTAATTTATATTAAATTAAGTTCAGTATTTTCGTTTAACATCTATTAAATAACGTTATTATAGGAATTTATATTAAATGTAAGAAGATAAAAATTGTTTTATGAATATTAAAAGGAGAATGATAAAAATGGGAATTAAATTTAATGAAAGTACTAGAGAGTTTCATCTTTATAATAATAGTATTAGTTATATTATTAGAGTAATTGATGGCATAGAACAGATGGAAAATGTTTATTATGGTAAACGATTAAAACATAGAGATTCTTTTAAACACATAATGGAAAGAGAACTTAGACCTTCATGCAATATGTTTGTTGGAAATCATACTTCATCGCTAGAACATATAAAACAGGAATATCCAAGTTACGGAACTACAGATTACAGATATCCTGCTCATACTATTATAAGCAAAAATGGAAGTAGAATTAGTAACTATAAATATGTTGGATATAAAATATTTGATGGAAAGAACAAGTTAAATGGATTACCATCAACTTATGTTGAAAAAGCTTCAGAAGCTCAAACATTAGAAATTATATTATTTGATGATATATTAAATAGCAAATTAATATTAAGTTATACAATATACAAAGGCCTTGATGCAATATGCAGAAATGCAAGAATAACTAATGAAGGTGAAGAAGCATTTTATATAGATAATGCTATGAGCTGTGGTGTTGATTTAGCAGATTCAGATTTTGAAATGATCCATACCTCAGGTGCTTGGGCTAGAGAATGTCACCTCAAAAAGAGAAAGTTAACAGAAGGTGTGCAATCTATACACAGTTTAAGGGGTGCAAGCAGTCATGTTCATAATCCGTTTATGGTATTAAAGCGTCCAGATACAACTGAATATGTAGGAGAAGTGTATGGATTTAGCTTAATATACAGTGGAAACTTCTTGGGACAAGTAGAAGTTGATTCGTATGGAGTTTCAAGAGTTATGATGGGAATTAATCCTTATGAGTTTAATTGGAAACTAGATTCAAAAGAAGAATTTCAAACACCAGAATGTGTAATGGTATATACTACTAATGGTTTGAATGCAATGAGTCAAACTTACCATAAACTCTACAGGACAAGACTTGCAAGAGGAACATGGAGAGATAAAGAACGTCCTATTCTTGCAAACAACTGGGAAGCAACATACTTTGATTTTGATGAAGAAAGGATACTTTCCATAGTTAGAGCTGCAAAGGAACTGGGAATAGAGTTGTTTGTACTTGATGATGGTTGGTTCGGAAAAAGAAACGACGATACAAGTTCTCTTGGAGATTGGTTTGAAAATAAAGAGAAACTTCCAAATGGAATAGCTGGTTTATCTGAAAAAGTAGAAGAGATAGGACTTAAATTTGGATTATGGTTTGAGCCAGAAATGGTATGTAAGGATACTAAATTATTTAAAGAACATCCAGAATGGGCTATTCAAACACCCAATAGAAACATGTCTCATGGAAGAAACCAATTTATCTTAGATTTTTCTAGGGACGAAGTCGTTGAACATGTATTTAGTTTGATGGATAACATAATAGGAAACTCTAAAATTTCTTATATTAAGTGGGATATGAACAGATATATAACAGAACCTTATTCATTAGCGTTGGAAGAAGATAGACAAGGTGAAGTATTCCATAGATATATTCTTGGAGTATATAAGTTGGCTGAAAAGATAATAACTAAATATCCAGAACTTTTAATTGAATCATGTGCGGGCGGCGGGGCTAGATTTGATCCGGGAATGCTATATTATGCGCCACAAACTTGGGCGAGTGATGATACAGATGCTATAGAAAGATTAAAGATACAATATGGTACTTCAATGATTTATCCTTTAAGTGCAATAGGTAGCCATGTATCAGCAGTACCAAATCATCAAGTAGGAAGACTTACTCCGCTTAATACGAGAGCCAATGTAGCATATTTTGGAACCTTTGGATATGAGCTTAATGTTAATACTATGAGTGATGAGGAAAAAGAAATAGTTAAGGAACAAGTTAAATTCTTTAAGAAGAATAAATCATTAGTTCAAAAAGGTGATTTTTATAGAATGCTAAATCCTTTTGAAAGCAATGAAACTTCATGGATGGTAGTGTCAGAAGATAAGTCACATGCTATTGTCGGCTACTATCAAGCTTTATGCAAACCAAATGAAAAATATAATCGTATAAAATTACAGGGACTAGATTCAGATAAACTATACTCAATAGAAGGTAGAGAAGGAAATTACTACGGTGATGAACTTATGAATTTAGGGATAATATTGTCAAAAGATTATACAGAAAAGGCTAGTGAATATTGGTCAAGAAAACGTGAAGATTTTATGTCACAATTATTTGTAGTAAATGAAGTAAAATAAGATTTTCAGAAACAAAGGGGTAATTATATAAACAATAAAATTAAAATAAAAAGTTTTAATTTTATGCTCTGGAATTGAAATAAAGATGGTGGCACAGAAGAAGCACACAGGGAAAAATAAAACTAAGTCCATGAGTGAGTAACATGAACTTAGTTTTACTTCACAATGTATGGAAGAGTTAACACCATAGCTGTTCCTTTTCCAAGAACACTATGAATCTCTAATCCATAGTCATTACCATAATTTAGCTTTAATCTTTTGTTTATATTTCTTAAAGCAGTACCATTAAAATCAGTATTTTTATCATTGATAAAATCATTCAATTTTTTTAATTTTGTACTATCAATGCCTATACCGTTATCAGAGATAGTTAGTGTTAAATTGTCATTTATATGTTCACCTTGAATTATTATCTTTCCATCGCTACTACATTCACTTAAGCCGTGATAGATAGAGTTTTCAATTAATGGCTGAATTATCATTTTAATTATTTCACAGTCTAGAACATCGGGATTAATTAAATTTTCGATTGTGAACAATTGGTCAAATCTAATTTTTTGAAGATAAATATAATTTTCAATAATGCTTATTTCTTCTTTTAATAAGACTGTGTTTATTTTTCTATTCATACTATACCTTATAATAGAGCCAAAATACTCAGACATGGTTGAAGTTTCTATATCATCATTTATTTCTGCCATCATGCGAATAGACTCTAAAGTATTATATATAAAATGAGGATTAATTTGATTTTGAAGTTGTCTAAGTTCTAACTCTTTTTGTTCTATTTGGCTTTTATAGTTAATATTAATTAAATCGCTTATTCTGCTTTTCATTTCGTTATAAGATTTCACTAATATCCCAATTTCATCATTTTTATTATAAGAAACTTTATAATCTAAATTGCTTTCAACATTGCTCTCCATATTTTTGATTAGAGACTTTAACGGGTTAAATATTCTTTTTATAAAAAAAATGTATAGTACAATAAATAAAATTAAGAAGAAAGTTATGTTAATAATAAACGAAAAAATGTATAAGCTGTCTATATGATATGCATTTGATTTAGGGATTGAATTTACAATTATCCAGTTTGTTGAAGGTATAGTATTATAGGAAACTATATATTTAGTAGTATTAGAGATATACTGTATGTTAGGGTCAGGAGTTGCGTTATGTAACTGGTCATAAGAAGGAATAAATGAATGAGATTCCTCACTTGTGGTTAAAATTAATTTTCCATTAATATCATAGATGGAAACTATCTGATTGCTAAATGGAAGATGATCTTTTACAAGTAAATTACGTATCTCATCAATTGATATAGTAATCAATAATATTCCAGTTACTTTTTTTGTTTTAATATCTATTATTTTTCTAGTCAGAGCTATCAGTTGTTTAGAGTCTTGTGAAGTAAATTCAAAAATATCGATTGCATTTATATTTGGAAAAATTGATGTAAAATCATTAGAGCTTAAGGAATCTATAAACCATTTTTCTGATTTTGGATTTTTAAGTTTATCATTAGAACTGTTACGTGTGCTTGATGCCCCTCTTCCGCTTAAATCATATATATAAGCACCGTTGATTGAAGTGTTTTGAATCAGCATCATGTCGCAAAGATATTTTAAATAATTATATTCACTTATATCATAAGGTTTATCAGCAGAAAGAATAGAGTATAAGGTTTCTACTTCAGGAATAAGTAATGGATATTTTGATACATCAGAGATATTACTTAATTTTTCCACAACTTGTTGACTTAAACTGACATTGAAATTTTCTATAAGTTTTTCTGTTTTATTAAATTCATATTCTGAGTACGAGTATAAATTTAAGCTTGTTATTATAAAAAATATAATGTACATAATTATAAAAATAAGAAGTGTTAATTTTTTTATTGATATATTATTATTATTATTATTATTAAAATTCATAAATCCACCTAATTATAAATTCAATTATTAATTTAAAAAATGGTATAAGGATTTATCAAAATACTAAAGTGGTTTGAACATTGATATATAGTAAGTTTGAATAATTAAATCTTTAGTATTAGACAAATCAAGAAAATTAACTCTATTAAAAAGTACATTTCGAATATAAGCGAACTAATGTATAATTTAAATATATAGTAACTTAAACGAATATTCAATATGGAGGAAGAATGAAAATAATAGTAGTTGATGACGATAAAATCATAAGAATAGGATTAAGCAAAATAATAAAAAGATTATTTGGTGAATATGAAGTTATTAACGAATTTCAGAATGGATTAATGGCATTACAATATCTTAAAGAAAATGAGGAAAATGTTGATTTAGTAATAACAGATATAAAGATGCCAGTAATGACAGGGATAGAATTGATTGAAAGAGCTAAAAAAGAATTGAGCAAACCTCCTTTATTTGTAGTTTTGAGCGGATATGATGAGTTTAATTATGTTAGAGATACCATGAAAGCGGGAGCTCTCAATTATTTATTGAAACCGATTAAAAAAGATGATTTGAAGAATGTTATGCAAGAAGCAGAAATTAAAATAAAAGATAATGAAAAAAATCATAGGCTGCTAAATAAATCAATTGAGGTACTAAAAAAAGATTTTTTCAAGTATATTTTATTCACCAATAAAGATATTAATTTTAAAACAAATGAATTGCTATTAGAAAATATGCAGTTAAATGAGGAATATATCTATAAAATGATTATTGTTCAAAGAAAAGAAGATAATACAAATACTCTAAGAGGATTTATAAATTCTATATTAACCGAATATAACAAAATAGAATATGCAGTTTTTAATTTAGAAGATAGTATTTACATAATTTTTTATTTTGATAAAAATCAATGTGAGAGTATAGATTTAATAAATGGAAAAATAGAAAGTGAAACGGAGATTTTTGTAAATAATAGCAGAAATGTTTATATATTAAGATATACAGATAAGGTGTGGAAATTAAGAGAGTACTATAAACTTGTAAAGAAACTTAAGGAAAATATGAATTATGATAATAGTTCTAAAAAATATTTCGTAAAAGAATCAGATAAATTATTAAAAACATTAAATAATGAAGATAACAATCCAAATGCCGTAGCGATAAATTTAGCTAAACAATATATAATCAATAATTTTAATAGAAATATAACATTAAAAGATGTAGCAAATGAGGTACTTCTAAGTCAAAATTATCTATCGGAATTATTTAAGAAAGAAATAGGGGAAGGTTTCTATGATTTTTTATCAAGTTATAGAATTAAAAAAGCAAAAGAACTGTTGTTAACTACAAATTTGAAGATTTATGAAATAGGGCAAAAGGTTGGATATAATGATTCAATAACGTTTGGGAGGGCATTTAAAAAGATAGTCGGAACTACTCCTAATAATTTTAGAAACAATAAAGAAGAGGAGCAATAGAGTAATGGTATTTTATTTTTAAGTTACAAGAGAGAAGGGAAGTTTTGTGAGAAAGTACAGTAAACTTATTAAAATTGTGACTTTATTTTTATTAGTAATTTTGATAAGTATATTTGGATTTAATTCTTTAAAAAGATATATGGTAGGTTCCGATCAGAATAATGAAAATAGTAGAGAACTTGAAGGTTCTATTACTTTTGTAAGTAATAGAACAGATAAAAGTGAAGCGTTAAATTCGATGATAAAAGAGTTTGGGCAAATACATCCTAAAGTTAAAATAAATTTAGAACTAATAGGTGATGCTGAAGGGATATTAGAAAGAAGGGCAGCAGCTGGAGAGCTGCCAGATGTAACCTTAGTTCCGGGTGCTATAGATACAATAGAATATAGCAAATATTTTTTGCCAATAGATGATCTAGGGTTTGATGATGAAAATATATACAATTGCACATTAGGAACAGATAATAAGTTATATGCACTTTCTACATCTATGTTATGGGAAGGAGTAATTTATAACAAAGAAATATTTAAGGCTGCAAATATAAAAGGGCTTCCTAGAACAAAAAAAGAATTTTTTGAAGCCTGTCAAAAAATTAAGGAAATAGGAGTTACGCCAATTGCTTTGAATTACAAACAGCAATGGGTAATGAGTATGTGGTCTGATAGCATTCCGTATTTATTTGATACAAACCTTGAAGATAATACAATAACAAATTCAAAAGATATATTAAACGATTCAAGTGGAGTACATAAATCTTTAGAATTAATACGAGAAATTGTTAAGAATAAATATTCTGAAGCAGATTTATTTAATTATGATTGGCAGCAATGCAAAAATGATCTAAAGGATAAAAAAGTTGCAATGATTATATGGAATTCTGATTTTAAATATCAGTTAGAAGACATGGGGGCATCTAAAGAAGAGTTTGGAATATTTCCAATTCCAGAAAGTAAGATAATTAATATAGTAGGAGATTATAAATTTGCAATAAGTAAAAATACTAAATATCCAGACTTATCCAAAGCGTTTTTAAAGTTCATGTTTAATGATGATAGATATGCGAAAGCTGTAAACATAATGTCTTCATTGAAAAATAGTGAGAAAAATATTCAAATGCTCAGAGAACTAGAAGAGTTTAATTTACCTATACAATTGCAAGCAAATGTTGTAAAGAATCAAACTGGCGAGGAATTAGAAATTCACAATAAGTATTCTAATATTAAGAATGATATTGGGTTGAATAGTAGCTTTGTGCAAAGATATGTAGTAGCATCTGATACTAAGCCGATTATAGAAGAAGTTAATAAGAAATGGAGAGAAAGCCGAGCTAAAATCCAGTAATAATTAGTTGGAATTATCGATAGATAATAAACATAACTTATATGTTTGTTATCTATTTTTTATGTATTGATTTAATCAATGAAACTAAAAGTATATTTTTATTAATAAAAATATAGACATTTGATTAATAAAGATATATATTTATTATATGGAAGTAATAAAAAGATTTAAAAATGTCGTTTGCATTTGATAAATATTTAGAGAAAATGTTGAAATATGCGATAGTTACATAAATTGATAACTATAAAAATTAGGTTTGAAAAATTTTGAAATTACTTTGTATATGTCAGGAGGTTATTAAATAATGTATTTAATCGGAATTGATATTGGTGGGACAAACTTAAGAGCTGCAGTAATATCTAAAGAAGGAAATATAGTAGAAATATTCAAAGTTGAAAACGAAGTACAAAAAGGTGCTGCTTATAACTTAGATAAATTAGTTAGTCAAATAAAAGAACAATGGAGTAATTATCAAATAGAGAAGATTGGAGTAGGAGCACCTGGTCCTTTAGATTTGAAAGTAGGTAAACTATTAAATCCAGTTAATTTAAAAGGATGGGAAAACTTTAATATAAAAGAATACTTAAAAGAAAAGTTAGGTGTACCAGTTCAAGTTAATAATGATGCAAATGTAGCAGGTCTTGCAGAAAGCTTAGTTGGAAGCGCTAAGGATTGTGAGTCAGTATTCTATATAACCGTTTCCACTGGAGTAGGCGGTGCTTTAATTCTTGATAAGAAGATTATAAATGGAGCAAATAGTCAAGCGGCAGAAATTTACAATATGATAATAAATGAAGATAAATATAGTCACGCAGGTACAAATAAGGGTGGCCTTGAAGGACAATGCAGTGGTGTAAATATAGCTAGAATAGCATCAGAAGCTTATGGGAAAACATTAAGCACAAAAGAAGTGTTTGATTTATATGAAAATAACGATGAAAAAGCTGTTCAAGTAATAGAAAAGTGGATTGATAATATTTCAATTGGAATAGCAAACATAATATCTGTTGTAGATCCGGAAACTGTAGTTATTGGTGGAGCAGTGCTGATTTATAATACTTACTTATTATCTAAGATTATTGAATGCACTAAAACTAAGGTGGCAGATCCATCTATGGTAGACATAAGAATCGCACAAATTGGTGATAATGCAGGTCTTATTGGAGCAGCAATGTTATAGTAAAAATTTGAAATGAAAAGATATATTCATTCTATTTTAAATATATACAACAGTTTATAAAAACAACATAATTAAAATAAAGAAATCTAGGAGGCATAATATGAGTATACAATTTAAATTCCCAGAAAATTTTTGGTGGGGGTCAGCAACATCAGGTCCTCAAAGTGAAGGAAGATTTAATAAAAAACATGATAGCGTATTTGATCATTGGTTTGACATAGAGCCAGAAGCATTTTTTGATGGAGTTGGCCCTAATGTAGCATCAAATTTCTATAATAGTCATAAAGAAGATTTAGCATTAGTTAAAGAAACAGGATTAAATAGTTTTAGAACATCAATTCAATGGACAAGACTTATAAAAGATTTTGAAACTGGGGAAGTTGATGAAGACGGAGTTAGATTCTACAATGAGGTAATTGATGAATGTATTGAAAATGGACTTCTTCCAGTTATGAATTTACATCATTTTGATTTACCGGTTGAGTTATATGATCAATATGGTGGATGGGAATCTAAACACGTAGTTAATTTATTTGTAGTATTTGCAAAAAAATGCTTTGAGTTGTTTGGTGATAGAGTTAAGTATTGGACTACATTTAATGAACCTATAGTTGTAGTTGAAGGAGAATATTTATATCAATTTCATTATCCAAAATTAGTTGATGGTAAAAAAGCTGTACAAGTATTATATAATTTAAATTTAGCATCAGCAAAAGTTATAGAAGCTTTTAGAGCTATGGAGTGTGATAAGGATGGGGGAAAAATAGGAATAGTTCTTAATTTAACACCTGCATATCCAAGATCAAATAGTGAAGAAGATGTAAGAGCAGCTCAAATAGGCGATAGTTTCTTTAATACTTCATTCTTAGATCCTGCAATTAAAGGACATTTTCCGGAAATACTTCTTGAAATATTAGAGAAAGATAATGTAATGTGGGAGTCAACAGAAGAAGAATTAGAAATAATTAAAAACAATACAGTTGATTTCTTAGGGGTAAACTACTACCAACCTAGAAGAGTTAAAGCGAAAGAATCAGAAATAGATGAATCAAAAGGCTGGATGCCAGACAAATACTTTGATAATTACGAAATGCCAGGAAGAAGAATGAATCCATATAGAGGATGGGAGATATATCCTCAATGTATGTATGACATTGCGATAAATATAAGAGATAATTATAACAACATTCCTTGGTATATCTCTGAAAATGGTATGGGTGTTGAAGGCGAAGAAAAATATATAAATGCTGACGGTATAATAGAAGACGACTACAGAATAGATTTCTATAAAGAACATTTAGAGTATCTTCATAAAGGTATAAGTGAAGGATCTAACTGTTTTGGATACCATACATGGACTCCTATCGATTGCTGGTCATGGAGTAATGCATATAAAAACAGGTATGGGTTTATAGCTGTAGATTTAGCAACTCAAAAGAAAACTATTAAGAAATCAGGAAGATGGATTAAAGAAGTTGTAGAAAACAACGGATTCTAGTTGAAAATCAGTAATTAATAAATAATAGGCTGTCTCAAAAGTTAAAATTTGAGATGGCTATTTGAATTATATAAGGAGGATCATAAATGAGAAATTTTATGGTTTTTGATGTAGGTGGAACTTCTACTAAGTGGTCTGTAATAGATGAAGCAGGTTATTTTAAAGAAAGTGATAAGTTTACCTGCCCTGAAACAGCAGAAGAATTTTTTGATGAAATAACAAATATAACAGGTAAAATGAAGTTAAAGTATGATGTTCAAGGGATTGCAATAAGTGCTCCAGGGGCTGTAGATAGCGATACAGGATTAATTGGAGGGATAACTGCTATACCGTACATACACGGACCAAATTTTAAAGAAATAATAGGTAAGGCTACAAATTTGAATGTAGAAATTGAAAATGATGCAAATTGCGCGGCCCTCGGAGAGTGTTGGCTTGGAGCAGGTAAAGATAGTAATGATTTAGCTTTTGTAGTTTGTGGAACAGGAATAGGTGGAGCCATAGTTAAAGATAAAAAAGTCCATGTTGGAGTACATAAACATGGTGGAGAGTTTGGTTATTGCTCAATAAACTTTGATGTAGATAAAACTAAAGCAACAAATTGGAGTCATGCAGGATCTACTATAGCATTAGCAAGAAATGTTGCTCAGTTAAAAGGTTTAGATGAAGATAGCATTAATGGAATTGAAGTCTTTGAAATGTGTAGTAAAGGTGATAAGATTGCGCTTCAGGAAGTGAATAAATATTATTTTACAATGGCAGTAGGGATATACAATATTCAGTATATCTTTGATCCAGAAGTTATTATAGTGGGTGGAGCAATAAGTGAAAGGCCGGAATATTTAGAAGAAATAAATAAAAGACTAGATATAATGATGAATAGCGACTTAGAAGGAACAATAAGACCAGTTATTAAAAGGTGCCAATTTGGAAACGATGCGAATAAGCTTGGAGCGCTATATAACTATTTGCAAAGAGAGAAATAGAAAGATTATATAAGTGAATTTTAATATAGAGGTGATTTAGATGAGAAAATTTATGGTTTTTGATATCGGTGGAAGTGCTGTTAAGTGGTCTGTAATTAGTGAAGATGGTAGTTTTGTAGAAAGTGGCAAATTCAATGTTTCAAGTAATAGAGAAGACTTTTTTTCAGAATTGGCAAAAACAACTAACGAAATGAAAGATAAATATGATGTTAAAGGAATAGCAATAAGTGCTCCAGGGGCAGTGGATAGTGAAACTGGAATAATTGGAGGTATAAGTGCTATTCCATATATACATGGACCTAATTTTAAAGAAATTTTAAAAGAAACTACAGGTTTGAATGCAGAGCTTGAAAATGATGCGAATTGTGCAGCTCTTGGAGAGTGCTGGCTTGGTGCTGGAAAGGACAATAAGGATTTAGCCTTTGTTGTATGTGGATCAGGAATAGGTGGAGCTATTGTTAAAGATAAGAAGATTCATGGCGGAATTCATAAGCATGGAGGAGAATTTGGTTATTGCTCAATAACTTGTGAGTTAGATGGAGAACCTAAATTCACAAGCTGGAGTCAAGCAGGATCTACTACAGCATTAGCAAGAAAGGTTGCAAAATTAAAAGGACTTGAAGAAGGAAGCCTTGATGGTGTTCAAGTTTTTGATTTGTGTAATAAAGGGGACGAAATAGCAATAAATGAGGTTAATAAGTATTATTTCATTATGGCAGTGGGAATATACAACATTCAATATACTTATGATCCAGAAGTTATTATTTTAGGTGGAGCTATAAGCGAAAGACCAGAATATGTTGATCAAATAAACAAGAGACTGGATGCGCTTATGAATAGTGATTTGGAAGGAACAATAAAACCAGTTTTAAAAACATGTGTATTTGGAAATGATGCTAATAAATTAGGTGCATTATGTAATTATCTTCAAAGAGAAAAGAAATAGAAAATTGCGAGATGTAAAGGTATTGTGAAGAACTTAAAGTGAAGCGATGAACAACCGAAATAGAATACATATATGTTTCTCAGGGCTAGAAAAACTTCGCTGGGTATGTCTAAATGGAACAGCCTCCAATTAAGACATACCAGCAGCTCATTTTTTAATGCCTGATGCACATATATGTATTCTATTTCTTTGCTTTGTCAGTAAACTTAAAGTTTCATCACTCAGCAGTATTTTTATATTTCGGTGCTACACAATACTTTTATAGCAAGAATAAACGAATGATATTTTATTACTTAGAATATACTTCTTTTCCTGAAACGAATACTTTCTTTATATTTATATCATCATCAAATAATACCAAATCCGCGTCATAGCCTTCCTTAATTTGCCCTTTATGATCATGAACTTTACAGTGTTTAGCACCATTATAAGATGCCATTTTTATTACTTCATAAAGTGGCAGATCAGAATTTTTATATACATTTCTAATTGCTTTATCAAGAGTAAGGACAGAACCAGCTAAAGCACCATTCCTTAGACGTGCCTCGCCATCATTCACCACAACATCTTGCCC
>Ga0209281_1000662_pt1 | contig 36532 bp, 48 predicted proteins | sample MedtruBG_FD_187514 | JGI IMG/M metagenome (GOLD analysis project Ga0209281, IMG submission 187514) | Root nodule microbial communities of legume samples collected from California, USA - Medicago truncatula BG (SPAdes) (version 2) | ecosystem: Host-associated > Plants > Roots > Nodule | place... | reverse complement strand
GTCGGAGGGCGTGCGCTACGCAGACAGCGCGGCGTCCGGCATCGCTGCGGCTTCAAAAAGAGACGACTCGCGAGAGCCGCCTGCGCAAACATTGCCTGTCATATGGAAAAATGGTGGGCGATGAGAGGCCACCATATCATTTTTTTGACGTTGTTTTTCTTGCGTTTTTCGCGCTCAATCCCTCACCTGAATTAGGGTGAGGGATTTCTATGTTCCCGATCTGGTCCGCTACGATGCGGCTCGCCTCGATGCCGAGACGCTTGCGGTCAACGCCCTTGGTATAGATTTCGGCTGTCGCGATGTTCGACCAGCCATACTGCGCCAGTAGCTGATGGGTGGCGGCGCCGCCTTCAGCCGCCAGTGTGGCGCTTAGCTTCCGGAGACCGTGTGCTGATTTGGTCACGTCGGCCTCAGTGCATTTGACCCGGAACCAGTTGCCGAAGCTTTCCTTCGTAAACGGCTTCCCGTGCGCGTTCTCAACGAGGTGCAAACCCCGCCTAGGGGTCGCCTCGATGACCTTCAGCATGTCGTCGGATAGTTCGACCGTCACTCTGGCACCGGTCTTCATCGTGTCGATGGAAAGGATGCGGCCGTTGATGTGCTGGCGGCCGACCAGGACGACGTCAGATCGGCGCAGGCCGGCGAGCAGCATAAGCTCCATTGCCAGACGCTCGGGTGTGCCGATCGCGTGCTTGCCGCGGAATGCCTTCACGTCATCGACGGTCCATGCTGGGAAGCCGTCAGTCTTGTATCCGGGTGGTTCGACGCCGACGGTAGGATCCACCTTCACGAGGCGCATCTTCTTCGCCCACGAGAACATCCCTTTCATCGTCTTCAGGAAGTTGCCAGCCGCTGCCGGCGTCTCGTGGCGCTTGTCGACGCCCTCCTGGATGACGTCCTGGGTGAAGGCCGTCAGCGCGTGACGCGCGTTCTTCTCCAGAACCTTCACCATGATCAAACGCTGCTGCTTTTGGGTGGCGGCGCTATATCCGGCCCACTTTGCGCTTTCTGTCGTGTAGCGCTCCCAGAGCCAGCCCAGCGTGCCTTCGTGAACCTTCGGCGCCTCGACCGGGCTGCCGGTCAACGCTGCCATGTAGGCAGACTTGAAAAGCGGATCGGCCGGGCTTGGCAACCTGATCCGCTTCCCCTTGCCGATGCGGAAATAGAAGACCCACTTTTTATGGCGGGTCAGCTGCTTATGGACGTGCAGGGGAAGCTTTCTGGGCATCCCTGATTCTTCACAGGCTGGGTCTCGAATAGTCAACGCCGCTTTCCTTGATGGTCTTTTCATCAGGAATGACGGTGATGACCGTCTCTCCAATGCGGATTTCCACCCTGCAGCCGGTGGCTTTTGCCACTTCCGCTGCGCGTTGCATGTCCTGTTTGCGGACGAGAGCAGGGGCTGACATGGCTCAGTTCTCCCCGATATCCACATCATCCACAGCCTGCTTATCCACAGCACGCAAGCTCAAGGAATTGAGAAAGAGGGACTGATATGAAGTCTCGGCCTTGATGGCTTCTGCCACCAATCGGCACTCTGCTACGTACGCAAGCTTGCGTTGCACGTCTTCTGGTGTAGCGCACCGGGCTGCGATGAAGTCCAATTCCGCAGCGGTAAACCTATCGTAATCGGGGCCTTCGGCGACCAGGTCGCCGTTCGGCGCTGCCGTAGCGGCCCACATCGCATGCGCCCTGCGGTGGCGATCAATCGCCCTTTCAATCTCCGGTCCAGCGCTTTCCATATCGTCTACGATATTATGCGCCTCGCTGATTTCTCTTTGGGCCGCATCGACGAGCAGGTTCAAAGCACAACTGTCCTTGTCCCTGCCAGTCATGCCACGTGCGGAGCCAAGCGCCATCCTGATCGCATGGAGATAGCTCTCGGCCGCGCCGAGAGTATCCCGGAACAGCGTGATGCGGTCAGTCATGGTTCATCGCCTCCTCAGCAACGACCTGCACCCATCTCGCCGGCCCCGCGAAGGCTTCACTAGCGTCGCGCAAGCGCTTGACGTCACGGCAGGCGATCCGCTGCAGCGATGCTACCCGGTCAAGTTCCTCATTTCGCGTGCCATCAGGACGGGCATAGTCCATGTCGTGAACGATGTCGTATGTTGCCTGCATAAGTTCGGAGAGATCGAGCAGGGCGTAGAAGAGATCGCTCGGGTTGAAGGGAGCGGCCTGAGACAGAGGGCTTGTCATTGTCCGATCTCCCCACGGCATGCGTCGTAGTAGCTGCCGGCCAATTTCACCGCTCTGGATGTAACGTTGTTCCAGGCAAAGGAGATATTCTCCAAGTCGTACCTGGAAACCAGAATGCGGAAATATTCGCCTTCCTTCTCCCTGTTGGAGGAGAGCACTTCTTCGAGCAGGCCCGCCATGATCCGCGACATCGCTTCGAGCTCTGCGACCTGCTCTTCGAGCGTCAACATGGCGTCGGCGACGGCGGTGCGTCTATCAGGCAAGCCTTCGGCGGCTGCCTGAACAGGAATGTTCGGCATTGGTCTCTCCATCGGTTAGGATGAAGAGAGAAAGCCATATAGGCTATGCCGATGTCAACAGATTATTAAGCCTATTCGGCTATATATCGCTTCAAGGCCCAAGCGGGTTGGAACCCAGTCAGGGATGACACCTCGGAAATCTCTTGGTCTTTCAAGGTCCTACCGTTCAGAAGTCGTATGTCAGCGCGCTTGCCTTCAACCGAAGTTATTGTCGCCAACATGGATCGGTCCCCAATAAGCATCGAGCACAACCGACCGACAAGTTTCGGCCAATCTGAATCGTCGATAGCGGTGAAGTTAAGGATATCACCTTCCAAAAAGAACGGAGCCAGCGCGTCATCGTTCACCATCGCCCAAGCAGAAGTGAAATCACCTATGGAATTGAGGTGGGAAGAGAAGCTGTACGTCTCGCCATCTTCAAATTGCTCGAGGATGTAGCCGTGGCTTACGCCGCCCGAGACATGCATGTACTTGCTGACATTCCCTCCCCAGAGGTCAAGGACGTCAACATCCAAAGTGTCGGCCAGGCGTTCAATCCAGTCGCTGGTGAGCTGCATAACGCCTCTCTCCAGTTTACTCACGGTGACCCAATGGACCCCCAAAAGGTCTCCGAGCTGCTGTTGAGTCAGCCCCCGGCGCTTGCGGACTTCGGCGATACGGTTTTCGGTTTTTTTCGACATAAAGCTATTCTGGCTTAATTCCGTTACCGAATATATAACCGGATTGGCTAAATCGTGACTTGAAAACATATAGCCAATATGGCTTTATGTGTTTGCTATGAAGAAAACACCACTTAATCCCAAGGACTGGCGAAAGGCGAGCGGATACTCGATGGCCGCTGTCGCCCGACTGCTAGGGATCGACGGAAAAAATCCTTCGAGAACCTGGCATCGATACGAAACTGGCGAGCGCGAACCACCACTCGCGCTGGTCTGCAAAATTGAAGTGATGAGCAACGGTCTAGTGCCGCCGTCGTCATGGGTAAGGGTACGAGACGCGTACTTTTCTCGCCAGCGCGGGGTATCAGCATGATCCTGCGTGAGCTCAATTCTCCAGCCGACATTGTCGCCATTGCCATGGCGCGGCGCTTTTACAGTGGTCCGGAGGGCGATGCCATGACGAAGGTCATTCAGTTCCCGCGGCCGAAGCGCCAGAGCAACATCCTCGACTACGGCTCGCAAGTCCCGCACGTCGCTGGATCACCGATGAAGCCGACAGTCTCGCACGCGCATTCGCGCGAGGAGGTGCCGGCATGACCTTCCCCTCTTTCGAAGCGCAGATGGCGGCGTGGCAACGATACGCCGACGCCCGCAGGAAAGCCGACCAGACCCTATCGTTTAAAGACTGCCGTGAGGCAGCAGCTGCTTGGATCGGGTTCTTGAACGTCTACCTGCCGGAGGACGAGAGGATGCCCGAGCGTCGCCTCGGGCCCAATGTCACGATCTTCCCACTTCATAAGGCGTGGCCCGGTGGTGGCCGCAAGAGGAGGGCGGATCAGTGATCAAGGTCATCCCTCAGCACAACGGCACGCTCATGTTCCCGATCCACCTGACCCGCATCGGCGGGGGTGCTCGGCACCTGGAAGCGGCCAACGTTCTCAAGATGCCGGTGAGCCCGCGTGGACGCGCTTTGCTGCGAGAGTATGGATCCGTTGTTGATGTCTGGGCCATGCCAGTCGACTGGGATGTCTTAGGCGAAGTCATCGATGATCTCACCGAATACGAGCGTAAGCAGGAACGTGAGCTTCAGGACTTTCACGACTGGTGTATCGCCACTGGCAAAGGAGCGCCGTGGTGACCAGGTCAAAGCCGTGGCTGAAATTCTTCACATCTGACTGGCGGTCTGAAATCACGCTGCGGCGGGTATCGCGTGAGGCGCGCTCGCTGTGGATCGACCTCCTATGCCTGATCCATGAAGGTGGAGATGGCCGTCTGCACTTCGACGGACAAAACCCCACCGATAGAGAAATTGCTTCTATCTTGGGCGACGATCCGAGGACAGTCCGCAGGCTGCTGAAGGAACTCGAGAACGCGAAGGTATTCTCAAGGAACGAGGACAACTTCATCATATCTAGGCGTGTACTTCGGGACCTAGATAAGGCGGAGATTGACCGTAAAAACGGTAAAACTGGTGGGAACCCCTCGTTAATAAACAATGACTTAGGCGAAGAGGGGGTTAACCCCCCTGTTAACGCCCATATTCCAGAGGCTAGAGGCCAGAGTCTAGATAAAGAAAAAGAAGAAGATCCTACCGCTGACGCGGTGCCATCGAAGTACGCTTTTGAGGGGCGAACGATCAAACTGACAAAGCAGCATTTTGATCAATGGCAGCTGGCAAACTCGAACCTCTCGTTGAGGTCTGAGCTCTACGCCCTGGATGAATGGGCTGGTCAGCAAAAGTCATCTGGAAAGAACTGGTTCGCAGCCGTAGCTGGCGCTCTTGCAAAGAAGCAGCGCGATTTCAACGAGCGCATCGAACTCGCGAAAGCCAAGCGAGAGGCGCCGTCAGCACCGAAGAGGCGGGAGGGCAGGATTTGAAGAGCCCGGACCAGATCCTTGCCAGCCACGGCATTCGGCTGCGCCGCGTGACCTCAGGCAACAAAAAAACGACCTGCCCCAAATGCTCCCCGGGCCGGAAGAACAAGCGCGAACCGTGCCTGTCGGTCCACATCGGAACCGACGGGGTCCGTTTCAACTGCCATCACTGCGGCTTCCATGGAGGCGAATTCTTCGATGAACAAACTGGGACAAAGCGCGGTTCAAGCGTTCAAAAACAGGCAAATAGACCCGCAAATCGCCGCTCATTCAGGAGTTTTTACGGGTAGGGCCGAGAAGGACGAACACGGCGAAACAATCGTGGTCCCGGACGTTGACGGGAACATCGTCGTTTTCCCCTTCATCGATGGCGGCAAGGTCGTTGGGGAGAAGTACCGGGCGCCTGGCAAGAAGTTCTGGCAACGGAAGGGCGGACGAAAGACGTTCTGGAATGCCGACTGCATGGACGACCCGGCGCTGGAGGATGGCCGAAAGGCGTTGATCATCGTCGAGGGCGAGATTGACGGGCTGACATCGCTCGATTGTGGTTTCGCGTGCACCGTGTCCGTCCCGGACGGCGCGCCGCCAGTGCGCGATGGCGAGGATCCCGAAAAGGTCGAGGACGTCGATCCGGAGCATGACGCCAACGGCAAGTTCGAGTTCGTCTGGAATAACCGCCATCGTTTGAAAAAGATCAAACGTTTCATTTTGGCGGTCGACAATGACGGCCCCGGCCGCAGGCTTGCGGCTGAGCTGGTGCGCCGCCTCGGTGCCGCGCGCTGCGCCTTTGTCACCTATCCGGAAGGCTGCAAGGATCTGAACGACGTCCGGATGAATCTTGGTCCGGATGCCGTGGTGCGCGTGATCGACGGCGCGAAGCCTTACCCTGTGAAGGGCGTCTATCAGCTTTCCGACTATCCGGAGGTCGATGAGCCGACAACCTACACCACCGGCTGGCCTGACCTCGACCAGCACCTCCGGCTCTGGCTGGGCGAGCTGCTGGTGATCACCGGCATCCCTGGTCACGGAAAGTCCACATGGACGATGAACCTGTGTGTCAACCTTGCCCGCTTCAACGGGTGGAAGATTGGCGTCGCATCGTTCGAGATCCCGACTGTGCCGGCGCTGCGCTTCAAGTTGCGGCTCGCCATTTCCGGCGTTCCTTCGGCTGAATGGACGCGCGAAATAGTCGGCAATGCAGATTGGTTCATCCAGGATCATTTCGTCTTCATCGACGCCGACCCAAGCGGGGAAGACGACGACGACATGACGCTGGAATGGCTTCTCGATCGCGCTGCTGACGCGGTGCTCAGGCACGGCATGAAAGTGCTTGTGATCGATCCTTGGAACGAGGTCGAGCACTTTCGCCCGAAGTCGGAAAGTGAAACGCAATATGTGAACCGAGCTCTTCGCCAGATCCGGCGTTTTGCGCTGCGCTATCAGGTTTTGGCGATAGTCGTCGCCCACCCCACCAAGGACGTGGGCAAGGGAGGCGAGGCAAGAACACCGACCCTCTACGACATCGAAGGATCAGCCGCTTGGTACAACAAGCCGGATCACGGCATCGTCATCGATGTTCCTGATCCTGAGACCCGCGAAACCGTCGTTCTGATCAAGAAGGCCCGCTTCTCCTGGTCGGGGAAAAAAGGCGAGGTCACCTTGGAATACGTCCCCGAAATTGAAGGCTATCGGTCGATGTGCGGCGTTGATCCGCTGTGGCCGATCACAACAGGAGCGAGATGATGTTTCATCGCAGCGTTTGCATTTCCAGCCGGTATCAAAACGCAGCCGAGATAGCTACCATGGCCAGTATGGTCGACGCTCTAGAGGCTGACGTTGCTTTCGTCGAATCGTTGTTCTGCGACAGCAAGGCCGGCGCCAACTACTCGGTGCGCCTGGTCACTGGTGATCAAGCTGACGCCAACCGGATCGTCGCAAAGCTAGACGCTTTCCTCGTGGAAACGCACGGTGGCCACAATGGGATTTTCCTATCTGGCCCGGGAAGTGTTGATGGCCACGCACCCCCAAACTACCGCGAATTCGGCCCCTCAGGGGAGACGCGGGATTGAACAAAGATTTCGAATTCACCGATGTCGACACATTCGGACGCGGTGTTCGGCACGGCTTCATCATCGCGGTGTCGAACGGCAAGGGTGGCAAAAAGGCATGGGGCGACGAAATCTTCCAGACTTGGGACGCTGCCCGCTCGACCGCCTTGCAGTGTGTGCCGGGTCCATGCGACATCGCCCCAGCTCGCGAAGTCATCCACTTCGGGAAGAACCCGATGTCGCATTCCTATCACCGGTCCATTCTCTTCGGTGACAAGGACGATGCGAACCACCGCTGGTATGCGGTTCGGGCTTCCCCTGGCTATCAGCGCATGGCCAAGGCGATTGACGGCCTGGCGGAGCTCCGCCGCGGCGAGAGCATCATCGAGCGCAATTTGCGCGAAGCGAACATCGATGTGTTCATGCCGGCCTTCTGGAAGGAAGTGCGGAAGCACCGTAGCCGAAAGCTCGTCGAGCGCCGCCTCCCGCTGCTGGTAGGATACGCGTTTATCCGCCGCGACCCAAGCGCCGGATTCGATCCTGTTCGAGAGGTCGACGGTGTCAGCAGCATCGTCTCTATCGGCCGTGACAGAGGGCCTATCGAGTTTTCGGAGGCTGACATCCAGACACTGATGATCGCAGCCTTCGATCGGAACCAGGCATATAAGTTCAAGCGAGCGACAGCGTTGGAATCTGCTCGCCATAGTCGGCGTAAGCATCTGAACACCGAGCTCGGGCGCCTCCTACCTCGTGGCCGCAGCCGAACCGTGTCACTGCGGTACCACGCCGAGGCCTGCATCAACAGCTTGGAGGATCGTCTGAAGGAAAAGGTTCTGGGGATTATCCAGATGATCGATGGCTTGGAAAACGATGAGCATCTTGATGAATATCGCGAAGCAGTATAGTTATATCCCATCTCCTTGGGATGCCCGTTCGCGATCCACAGCCTTGCGCTCTGCTTCTGCCGGTCCCGCTCAGTTGGCACCTAGCCAACCCCTGGGGGAATTGCATCCAAAATTCTCGGCAATATGCAAACGCGCATACTATTGGTTTTGCCGCCCTGTTTCATCTAGGGGGCGCATGAGGAACCACCGGCACCTCATTCTTTGGGACGAACCCCAGTATGCTCACCACGAGAGCGATGAGAATGCAAATGAGTACGAGGAAGGCAACGCCGGCTTTGTCCATTGATAGTTAACATTATTTAATGTGATGAAGCCTCAGCCAGGGTGGCCAGCGCCAGTGGCGCATTGTATAGGCGATTAGAGGGTCGCGCTCAGCCAGCCGCCGCCCATGTAACTAGTCCCGTATCATCCCCTCACCATCAGGTGGCGGGTTTTCGTTTCAGGAGCACTAATGGACAACCCTTCCCAAAAGAGCGACCAGCGCACCGCTGAGGGCCCGTACCGCATCCGGTTCTATGAGAACTGCGGGTATTCACCAGCGCAGCGGTTGGTGGCGCGCGCAATGGTTGAGATCGAAGAGAGAGGGTTTCACGATCGGAGGGCCGGTTGGCCGCTGCCCGAAGGTCCCTGCATGGCAGCCATCGATAAGGACGGCAATGCGATCGGCTTGCTCACCTACTTCGGCGAATCGGACTGGCAAATCTTGCTCGCCTACGTGTCGCCGGAGCATCGACGGAAAGGTATCCACAACGCTCTCTTCAATGCCCTTGTCGACAAAGCCAAAAAGCAAGGGAATGTCATTTCGATCAATTCCAGTACGCACGTTAACAATCTAGCCGCCCAAGCAGCATTCAAAGCGCAAGGTAGGGTAAAAGTATCCATCAACTATTCCTTCCGCCTGAAGGACTGGTGCGACGGCACAGAGCCCACGGAGTAGCGAGGTAGCGCAATCGCAGGCGTATGGTGAAAACGGTTGTGGAGACGCTTTCGGGACTGGTTCGCGTCGAAGCTCCTCTTGAGCTAATCGACCGGGTCGCTTAGCCTTCCTGCATTTGCAGGCTGTTCTGATCGCGGACCTCGATTAGAGGGAACACTCGCCGGGCCTTAGGGAGGATGTCACCGCCTCCCGCCATAGCCTCATTTTGCCAAAATTCTTAGTTTCAGCGCCCGAGATCGGAGCTTCCTTCAGTACCCATGGGCGCCTGGGAAACGGGTGGCGGTTCCACCACGAATTTGAGCCTCTTTGATCATTTCTGTCCGGTCCGGGCTACGATCTACCTCCTCGGAGCCACGATACAGGATGTACTCCGACCCATCCTTGACGACTTTGTACGAACCCGCGACATGAACCGTTTCCATGGTGTCTTCTCCCTGAAAGGTGATTATTCAATCCCTTCCGGAGTGTCGTGGCAACTGCCAGTTTGCGGAGTGCAATTGAGGAGGCACGGCTTCGAACGTTTCGTCGGCGTAGAGCAGCCCGGTAGGGCGCGTGGCCCATAACCACGAGGTGTCGCAAGTTCTAATCTTGCCGCCGCAACCACTTCACCACGTCCCGCTGGGGACCAGCGCCTGTGTATTCGGACGCGCTTGGTCAATGTTCGATCGACTGCCAGGATGCTCACCACGAGAGCGATGAGAATGCAAATGAGTACGAGGAAGGCAACGCCGGCTCTTCCTATCATTAAATAACAGTAATGGTCGGACAAAAGCCTTCAGCCAAGGTGGCGAGCGCGAGTGGCGCATTCTAAATAGGCGATTAGAGGGTAGCGATCAGCCAGCCGCCCGCCGCCACCCCATCGTGGCGGTTTTTTCGTTTTCAGGAGCGCCAATGAACACCCCTTCCCAGAAGAGAGACCAGCCCACCGCTGAGGCCCGGTACCGTGTCCACTTCTATGAGAACTGCAGCCAATCACCAGCGTCGCGGCTGGTGCCGCAGGCAACGATTGAGATCGACGAGATCGACGGGCAAGGGTTCCGCGACCGGACGCACGCTTCGCCGATTTTCACGGGGCCCTGCGTGGCAGCCATCGATGAAGACGGCAGGGCAATCGGCTTCATCATCTACGACTGCGGCGAGGAGAGCTGGAATATCACCCTCTCCTACGTGGTTCCTGAGCATCGCCGGAAAGGTATCAACACCGCTCTTTTCTATGCCCTTTGCGACAAAGCCATAGAGCAAGGAAATGTCTTTTCAATCGACTCCGGTACGCACGCCAAAAACCTCGCCGCCCAAGCAGCATTCGAAGCGCAAGGTAGGACAAAAGAATACATCGAATATTCCTTTCGCCTGAAGGACGAGGTCGTCGGCAAAGAGCCCACGGATGAGGAGATGAGGATGCCCGAATACCTCGTCGAGCGCTTCGATACCGGCTCAGACACCCTCAAGTTCATGCAAGCCTTCCTCAACAAAAAGGCGGCCGAGGGGTATGAGCTCCACCAGGCAATCGAGCGCAGCACGTATCAGTGGGTGCTGATCTTCAGGAAGGCTTGAGCGATGGAAGAGACGTTGTTCATGGGCTTCAAACCCCTTGACGAGATGAGATGAAGCTCTGGCTCGTCATCTACGCCGGCACGCAGATCGGCGGCTTCGCCGGTCCGCTGCCCTATGGCATGGAAGAATGCCAGCGACATCGCGACAGGCTCCGGGCTTCCCAGCAGGAAGTCATCTCGACTGGCTTCTCCATGAGCCTCAATCGGAAGATCACCGAGGACGAGCGGAGCAAGGCCGCGGCCATGCGCTTCGAGTGCGAGTGGCGAGACAGACGCCCCGCCTGGTAGAAAATTCATATCGCGTAATGCGAAGTCGTCAGCGGGTGACTAAAATTTTTTTCTACAGGAGATGAGCGTGAGCCGCTTCGGAACACATGAACTTCTCGTTCTCTCAATCGAGAACATGGCCAACGAGAGCCGCCGCCATTGCCGTGCCCGCGTTAAGGAGTGGAAGGTGAAGCCGCCCATAAGCGACTTCCCGCCGTATCGCACGACGCCGGTCATAGTTGGCCCTTGGGCCCCGAGCGACAGCGCACCCCTGCAATGGTGGCAAAACCCGGTCGTGAGCACCTTCGCGGCAACCTGCGATCCGGTCTAAAGCATGCCCGTTACCAAGAAGCCCAGCAAGAAGGCTAAGCCAGCCGCAAAGGCCCGCAAGCCCCGCGCATCGCAATGGGGCCAGCCAACTCGCGATGCCATTCTCGAAAAGCTCTCCATCGGCAAGAGCCTGCGGGAAATCTGCTCTGCAAAGGGAATGCCCGCAGAAGGGACTGTAAGAGGGTGGGTCATTCAGGACGAGGACTTCGCCGCGCAATACGCACATGCGCGCGAAGCTGGAATGGAAGCTCTTGGCGACGAAATCCTGCAGATCGCCGACAGCCAGGAAGGCGACATCATCAAGACGGAAGACGGTCGGGAGATCGTCAACCACGACGCCATTCAGCGGGCGAAGCTTCGCGTCGACACTCGCAAATGGATCATGAGCAAGATCGCTCCCAAGAAATACGGTGATCGGCTTGACCTCAACCACTCCGGAAGCATCGACAGTCTTTCAGATGACGCCATCGATGCTCGCCTCCTTAAGCTCCTCGGAAAAGCTGGAACTGCTGCAGCTGCTAGAGGAGAAGGAGAGGCGGAAGAAGCAAAACCTGCTGGCGAGCTATAAGCCGTATTCGAAGCAGGTCGAATTTCATACAGCGGGGGCTGCCTACCGTGAGCGGCTGTTCATGGCAGGTAACCAGCTCGGAAAGACGCTCTCGGGCGCGGCCGAGGCAGCGATGCACCTCACGGGCAGATATCCCGACTGGTGGCAAGGTCGTCGCTTCGACGGTTCGATCACGATGCTCGCCGGCTCCGAATCGTACGAGCTGACGCGAGACGGTGTCCAGCGCTTGCTGATCGGTCCGCCTCTCAACGAAGAGGATTGGGGCACTGGCTATATTCCGAAGGCCGCAATTCTTAACACCACCCGCCGGGCTGGCGTGTCTGGCACGCTCGATAGCGTCACGGTTCGGCATGTATCGGGTGGAGCGTCAACGCTGCTCTTCAAGGGCTACGACCAAGGCCGCAGCAAGTGGCAGGCAAACACGGTTGATTACGTCTGGTTTGACGAAGAACCGCCCGAGGACGTCTACCTAGAGGGCATCACCCGCACCAACGCGACGGGCGGCTCGGTTGCCGTCACCTTTACGCCTCTCAAGGGCATGAGCACGGTTGTTGCTCGCTTCATCATGCCGGGGGAAGATCCTGGCGCGGTGTATCGCACCGTAACAACGATGACGATCGACGATGCGGAGCACTACAGCGCAGAGGAGCGGGCTCGTATCATCGCGAGCTATCCGGCGCATGAGCGGGAAGCGAGAACAAAAGGCGTCCCGTCGCTCGGCTCGGGTCGCATCTTCCCGATTGCGGAAGAGAGCATCAAGGTCGACCCGTTCGAGATCCCGAAGCATTGGGTGCAGATCGGCGGCCTTGATTTCGGATGGGATCACCCGACAGCAGGCGCTGGGCTGGCATGGGACCGCGATGCAGACGTGGTCTACGTCACCAAGGTTTACCGGCAGAGCCATGCGACCCCAATCGTTCATGCCGCCGCGCTGAAGGCCTGGGGCATCTGGCTTCCGTGGTCTTGGCCGCACGACGGCAACAACGACATGGCAGCCGGTCCTAATCTCGCGTCGCAGTACAGGGCGCAGGGGCTGAACCTGCTGCCGGAAAGAGCGACGTTCGAGGACGGCAGCAACAGTGTTGAGGCGGGTCTTATGGAAATGCTCGACCGGATGATCACCGGGCGTTTCAAGGTCTTCTCGACCTGCCCCGAGTGGTTCGAAGAGTTCCGGCTCTACCATAGGAAAGACGGCAAGGTCGTGAAAGAGCGTGACGACGTCATCTCCGCATCCCGTTACGCGCTGATGATGAAGCGCTTTGCAAAGGTGAAGGCCGACTCGGCCGCATGGAAGTTCTCTGAACGGAAGGTGATTTGATGACCGGCATAACCGACCGCTACGGCGAAGTGCGCCGTCACGAGCACGAGGGAGGCGTCTACGTCATCCGCGATGTCTTCACGGAAGGCGGCAGTTTTATGCGCTGCGAGTACGCCGCCGCCTCTGACGATGGGGTCGTCACCTGGACCCCTTGCCGAGAGGGCGTCAGCTTCGACGAGATTAAGCCTCTCGGGCGTGTGAAGTACATCAATGTGGAGAAAGCCCTCTGATGGCCGCGATGTCGACACAGCAGGTTGCGGCGCAGGTTTCGCAGCTCGTCAAGGATTGCGAGAACTATCGGGACGAGCTGTCGGTCGATCGCATAAAGGCGATGGAGTACTACGACGGCACCATGAAGGACACGCCGGCCGATCCGAACCGGTCGAAGGTCGTTTCGCGGGATGTCCGCTCCTCGATCAAGAAGGTTCTGCCTTCGCTCATCCGCACGATCCTCGGCAATGACAAGGTCGTCGAATACCAGCCGGTCAATGAAGGCGACGAGGCGAGCGCCGAGCAGGCGACGGATTACGTCAATTTCGTCGTGTTCCCGGAGAGCGATGGCTACGATGCTGTTCAGGACGCCGCGCACGACGCGCTGAAGCTGCGCAATGGCATCATCCGCTGGTGGTACGACAAGAAGCGGAAGGTGCAGGTCTCGAAGCATACGGGGCTTGATGAGCAGGCGTTGGTTCAGCTCGTCGCTGACGATGACGTGCAGGTCCTCGAGCAAGAGCAATACGAGGAGCAGATTGACACGCCGCAGGGCCCGCAGCCAATCAAGCTCTACAACGTCAAGATCCGGCGCGTCTCGGAATACGGCTGCACCAGGCTCGCCGCGGTACCGCTTGAAGAGTTCCTGATCCATCCCGACGCGATCTCGATCGAGGACAGCCCGATCACCGGCTTGAAGAAGCGGCTGCGTCGCTCCGACCTGGTGGAAATGGGTTATGACCGTGAGAGAGTCGACAGCTTCGCAGCGGCTGGTTCCGACAAGGAAGAGGACACGGAACAGTCGGCGCGTCGCCGTGAAGCCTTCGACGAGAACGATTCGATCGCCAAGGCGCTGCAGGAGGTCGATTACTACGAGCTCTACGTGAAGATCGACGCGGACGATGACGGCATTGCCGAATTGCGCCGCATGGTCTTTGCCGGCGGCCTGGCAGAGGTCAATCTCCTCGACGACGAGGAATGGGACGAGGTCCCGTTTGCTGATCTGATCGTTGAGCGCCGGCCGCATCAGCGGGAAGGCAATGCCGTTACCGACGACATGGCGGAAATCCAGCGCATCAAGACGGTGCTGCTGCGCCAGACGCTCGACAACCTCTATTGGCAGAACAATCTGCAGCCGATCGTTCAAGAGGGCGCCATTCAGAACCCCGAGAGCGTGCTGAACCCGAAATTCGGGCAGCCGATCAGGGTGGGGCAAGGGACGGACGTCCGCGCCGCAGTAGGCTACACGTCGGTTCCCCTGGTAGCCGACAAGTCCTTTGCGATGCTCTCCTATCTGGATCAGGAGGCGACCGATCGTACCGGGATTTCCGACGCTTCGAGCGGCATGGCGCCGGATGCGTTGCAGAACATGACGGCAAAGGCCTCGGCGATGATCGAGGCGGCAGGCATCGGCCAGACGGAATTGATGGTCCGCACGTTCGCGCAGGGCCTCAAGCGCGTGTTCCAGGGCCTGCTGAAGCTGGTCATCAAGCACCAGGACAAGCCGCGCACCGTGCGCCTCCGCAATACTTGGGTGACGTTCGACCCGCGCCAGTGGAATGCGGACATGGATGTCACGGTCAACACCGGCCTGGGCGCCGGCACGCGCGAACGCGACATGATGATGATGCAAGTCGTCGGCCAGCAGCAGGAGAAGCTGCTCGCCGCTTATGGCCCCGTCGATAACCCCTTTGTGTCGATCGACAACATCTGGAATTCGGTGTCGCGCGGCGTTGAGGCGGCCGGGCTTCGCACTCCGGACCTGTATTTCACCAAGCCGACGCCGGAGCAAATCCAGCAGATGCAGAAGGCGCAGGCGAACAAGCCCAATCCAGAGATGGAGAAGGTCAAGATCAAGGCCCAGGCCGACCAGCAGAAGGCCCAGCTCGACGCCCAGCTTCAGCGCGAGAAGATGCTGCAGGAAGCGCAGCTCGAAAACCAGCGTATCAACCAGGAAACGGCGCTGAAACGCTACCAGATCGAGCAGGAGATACAGCTGAAGCGTCAGACGAGCGCCCTTCAGATGATCACGCGTGATCCGGTATCGAACGTGAATATCGGCGGAGATCCGGGCTGATGCGACAGGAAGACAAGACCGCAGCCGCCCGCGTGCTGCTCGACATGCCGCTCTTTCATCTGCTGATGGACGAGTTGGAGATGGCGGCAATCAACGGCTGCGTGAACGCCAAGAACACAGATCATGACGCCCGCGCCGCCTTTGCGGCCGAAGTGCGGGCCATCCGAAATCTCAAAGGCAAGATCAAGTTCCTCGCCGAGGGACAATCCTCTGCCGATGGGAAGGGCGCCCCGGCATAGGGCCGCGGCCAAACCTAAAAGGCAAAGCCAGACATGACAGACGCAGCCACCAACTCGCCGTTCGTCGGCGAGAGTGATAGCGGTCGCCCCGCACTCAGCATCGATGACGCAGTAAACCTTGACTTCGCCGAGTCCTCCGAGACCAACGAGCAGGAAGAGGAAGAGCAGCAATCGACGAATGCGACGGATGAGGCCTCTGAAGATGGCCAAGAGACCGACAATCCCGCAGCCGACGGCGACGAGTCGAACGAGCCCGGAGAGGGCGACGAGACCAACGAAGCCGCGGACACGATCATCACCCTGAAAGGCGGTGAGCAGGTTCCTCTTGAGGAACTGAAACAGGGCTATTTGCGGGAGAGTGACTACCGCCGGAAAACTCAGGAGCTCGGCAGTAAAGGCCGAAATCTTGAGGCCATGACAACCCGCGTCGCCTCGACGGCGAACGCCATCGCAGAATTCCTGATCCAGCAGCTGCCGCAAGAGCCATCGCGAGCGTTGGCGATCCAGAACCCGAACGAGTACACGCGCGCAAAGGCCGTTTACGACTCGGCTCTGGAACAGGTTCAGCGTCTCATCGACATGAGCGCCGAGCCGAAGAGCGTGGCAGGCGAGCTCAATAACGCCGTCACAGAGGAAACTCTCGCGGCCGAGAACGCCAGGCTGCTCGAAGCTTTCCCGCATCTCGTAAGGGACGATGCCCGAGAGAAGTTCTTTTCCGACGCGTTCAAAGTCGGCGAGGATCTCGGCTTCAGCCAGGATGAGATGCAGGGCTTCACGGACCATCGCTATTTCAAGGTCATGCACTACGCCATGCTCGGTCTTCAAGCCGAACAGGCGCGGGGCAAGGCTTTGAACAAGGTCAACAACGCCCCGCCGGCTACACCGAAAGCAAAGCCGAACGGCGCTGTTAACCCACAGGCCCGCAAGAATCAGGATGCGATGAAGAGGCTGTCGAAAACCGGGTCGATCAAGGACGCAATGTCGATCGACTTCGACTAACCCCATCTTCAAAGGATCAGAAACATGGCTGTTCTAGCGAACACCTTCACGACCAGCCAGGCTGTTGGCAATCGTGAAGAACTCTCCGACGTGGTGTCCCGCATCACGCCGGAAGACACCCCGATCTACTCCCTGATCGAAAAGGGCAAGTGCGTTTCCATTCACCCCGAGTGGGAAACGGACGAGCTCGCGGCTCCCGGCGAGAACATCCGCGAGGAAGGTGAAGACTACACCTTCGGCGCCATCACCCCGCCGGCGCGCCTGGGCAACTATACCCAGATCATGCGCAAGGACTGGATCATCTCGGCCACGCAGGAAGTCGTTTCCGAGGCGGGCAACGTCCAGAAGCAGAAATACCAGAAGCTGAAGAAGGGCGTCGAGATCCGCAAGGATGTCGAATATGCCCTCGTCGATACGAACGCTTCCGTGGCTGGCTCCACCCGCGAGTTCGGCTCCCTCAACACGTGGATCACCTCGAACGTGTCGCGTGGCGCTGGTGGTTCGAATGGCGGCTTCAACTCCGGTACTGGCCTGACCGTCGCTCCGACGAACGGCACGCAGCGCGCATTCACCAAGGCCATCTTGGATTCGGTGATGCAGCAGGGCTACCAGAGCGGCGCCAACTACCGGCACGTTTCGGCCTCGCCCTACGTCAAGAGCGTGTTCGTCACGTTCATGTCGGACGCCAACGTGGCCCCGTTCCGCTATGCCGTCTCCAAGGGCGGTGAGCGCAACACCATCATTGCCACCGCGGATTATTACGAAGGCCCCTTCGGTACCGTGATGATCCACCCGAACCGCGTTCAGGCCGGCAGCGCTGGCCTCGCACGCAATGCCTTCTTCCTCGATCCCGACATGCTGTCCTTCCTCTGGCTCCGCAAGATCCAGGAAGACAAGGACGTCGCGAAGACAGGCGATGCCGATAAGGGCGTCATCATCGGTGAGGGCACCCTCAAGGTCCACAACGAGAAGGGCCTCGGTGTTGCCGCCGATCTCTTCGGCCTCACGGCTGCAAGCTAAGGAGAACGCTGATGCAACCTCTCAAGCCAATCTCCGCAACGGCAGCAACGCTTGCGCTCACGCTTGCCACCCATGCAAGCACGACAGTCGTCGCCAACCGGGCCGCCGGCATCACCATGACACTCCCGGCCGCGACTGGCACGGGTGCGAAATACAAAATCGTCGTCGGTACGACCGTCACCAGCAACAGCCTGAAGGTTCAGGTTGCCAATGCGACCGACGTGATGACTGGCACGGCTCTGTTCGGCCAGGATGCGGCAGACACCGCTGTCCTGTTCGAAACCGCAGCTACCGACGACACGATCACGCTGAACGGCTCGACTACCGGCGGCATCAAGGGCGATATCATCGAACTTGAAGACCTCGCCTCTGGCCTCTGGGGCGTCACCGTCCGCGGTTCCGCCACCGGTACCGAGGCGACGCCGTTCTCGGCCACGGTCTCTTAAGCGATCGACCATCAACACCCATGAGGGGCGGGCTTCGGTCCGCCCTTTCCCTTTGATCAGGAGATACGAACATGGCTGACACCAAATCGAGCACCGCCGCTCAGCAGGACGCCGAAAAGAAAGCCCCGGCTGAACAGCAGTCGACATCTGCGGCCGGCGAACATCCGTCCTCGGGCGGACAGGCCCCTGCATCGCAGCCTGAACAGGCAGACCCCCTTGTGCAGAAGGCGCTGGCCCGCTTCTTGGGAACGCCTATCAAGCTGCTCTACGACACCTGGGCAGACGACGAAAAGCGCATTCCGGCAGGCACCGTTCTGGAAGTACCGGTTTCGATCGCCAAACAGTTGATCGACGCTGGAAAGGCCGAACGCGCCGATCCTCTCCCCGGAGACGACGAATGATCATTCGTGACGGGAGCTGGACGCTCTACGACCACGACATGATGACGGGCCGATCGGTCTGGCATTTTTTCGACGGGGAGAAGGACGTTTTCCGCGTCGATTACCCCGTCGACAACCTGATCAGCCAGAATCAGGACGTGCGCAACAGCGCCGAGAGAGCTTGGCGCGGTGATTGGCATCGCGTTGCCTCGGTACCGCTCAACATCGCCTACGACTCCGGCCTCGTGCAGGCGCATTCGGAAGGCAACGACAAGTTCGTCAAGAGCTTTCTCAACAACAGCGATAATCGCGCCTGGCGGACCAAGGAAGGCCATCTCTGATGCCATACCTGCCGATAATTACCGTCGCCCGCGAGGGCGATTATTACTCGCTCGGGCGCAAAGCTGGCGCACCAATCCGCATTTATCCCGACCGCTGGATTGAAGACGACGTCGCAGCGACTTTCACCGGCCGCATCAGGCGCGAGCGCTTGAGCCGTAGGGAGTTTCGGCAGGTCGTGCGTGCAGCAAAGCGCAACCGCAAAGAAGGGCGGGCGTGATGAGCGTCGAATACAGCCGCGTCAAAGACCAGGTGCGGGCCATCGAAAGCGCGCGCCCGGCCGCCGAGGTCGACCGTGAAGGCCACAAGGAAGCGAATGAGCGCATTACGCAGCTCATCGATCGCTCGCGGCTGTTCGCTGACGCTGAGAGAGCCCGGAGGGTTCCGCTATGACCATTTCCGACTATGCGTCGCTGATCGTCGACGCGGGCGAGTATTCGGGCAACGACAAATTCGTGCACGTCGCCCCGCGGCTGCTCGGTCTGGCGGAGCTGAAGCTGAACCGCGGCCTTCGCGTCGCGGACATGGAGTCCTCGGCGACGCTCACGCTCTCGAACGGGAACGCGAGCCTGCCGGCCGATTTCCTTGAAGCGCGCGAGGTCAGGACGTCGGCCAATGTCCCGATCCGGGCCGTGTCGCTGCAGCAGTTGACGTCGAGCTATGCCGAGAATAGCGGCACGCCGGCGGGATACGCCATCGTCGGCTCGACACTCAAGGCGCGGCCGATATCTGACCAGGCGCTGACGCTCTCCTATTACGCGAAAATCCCGGCCTTGACCCCGGCCGCGCCGACCAACTGGCTGCTGACCAAGGCGGCCGACGTCTACCTCTTCGCGCTGGTCAACGAAATTGCCATCTGGGCCAAGGATGTGGCCGCCGCAGCAGCCGCGCAGCAACTGCTGATGCTGGCGCTCTCCGGTATCAATATCGGCGATGAGCGGGCCCGCTGGGGCAATGCGCAAGTCGTCGTCGGAGGTCTCACGCCATGACTCTGCTTTCCGCCATCAATCAGGCTTGCGACGTCGTGGCGCTGTCCCAGTTCGAGAACGTCTACGGTAGCTCTGAGCCGAATGCTCAGACCATGGTTGCGCTCGCCCAGGAAGCCGGCGACGAAATTGCCCGCCGCGTGGATTGGCAGAAGCTGCTGAAGTCCCTGACCGTCACGGCCTCGCCCGAAAACTTCCCAAGCAATTTCCAGCGCCTTGTTCCTGGTGCGGCTGTCCGCACCTCTGCCGGCGTGTTCGTGCGTCCTGTGAGCAACAGCGGGCAATGGGCCGTCATTGTCGGCGTACCATCAACCACGGCCTATTTCTTCATGAAGGGAGGGCAGTTCCTGTTCTCGCCTGCATCCGCCGCGGTGAGCGCCGTCATCGACTATGTGTCGAAGAATTGGATATTGAACGATCCCGCCGGCGAGGCATCCACCTGGGCGGCCGACGACGATACGACGCTGTTTCCCGAGCGGCTCCTGGTCAAGGGGATCATCTGGCGCTGGAAGCGTCAAAAGGGCCTCGCCTTCGAGGATAACCTCGCCGAGTTCGAGGCCGACCTCGAGCAGGAAATCAACGCCGACAGGGGTGCAGCATGAGAATTCAGCCCCGTGCCGGACGTATAGGTCAATCCAATCGCGGTCCCGTCTCGATCGGGCGCCAGCAGACGTCGCAGCCGATCACCTTCCCGGCGCCGAAAGGCGGGCTTGTGACCGCGGTGGACATGGCGTCGCAGCAGCCCGGCGCCGCAACGGTTCTCCGCAACTTCCTTCCGACGCTGACGGGCTGCAAGATCCGCGGCGGATCGCAGAAAAAGGGCCTGGCGGCGGGCGGCGGCGATGTAAAGAGCGCGTTCAAGTACAAGTATGGCAGCAATGAAAAGCTGTTCATGGCGACGGCGACAGGCATTTTCAATATGACCTCGCCGGCCGCGCCCCCGACCACCAAGGCGGCGGATGTTTCAGGCATGAGCGGCGGAGATTGGTGCGCGTTCCAGCATACCAACGCCGGGACCTCCTGGCTGGTCTGCCTCAATGGCGCCAACGACCGACAGCTTTACAACGGTACGACGTGGACGACGGCGCCCGCCATCACGTTCACCGACGGCACGACGATGCCGCAGCTCAATTACGGCTGGCTGTTCAAGAACCGGGAATTCTTCCTCAAGAACGGCACGCTCGATGCCTATTACCTGCCGGTCAACGCGATCGGTGGCGCAGCCGTGGTGTTCCCGCTCGGCGGTGTCATGAAAAAGGGCGGCTCGCTTCTCACGGGCTTCTCCTGGTCGCTGGAAAGTGGCGATGGCCTCAACGACATGTGCGTGTTCGTGTCGACCGAGGGCGAGATTGCCGTCTATGCCGGCTCGGACCCGTCGAGCGCTTCGGATTTCGCGCTGAAGGGCGTCTACCAGATCGGCAAGCCGCTTGGCAAAAACGCATGGATCAGGGCAGGCGGCGACATCCTCATCGCCACGACGGACGGCCTGACGCCGATGTCGCAGGTGTTCCAGCGTGACCGGCAGGCGCTCTCTCTCGTCTCCGTCTCGCGACCGATCGAGGACGACTGGCGCAGGGCAGCCAACGCCACCGGAACCGGCTGGACGCTGAAGCAGTGGGCTGAGCAGAACCTCGTCTTCGTGGCGTTTCCCGAAAACACCGTGGTCACCGATACGACCTTCGTCTTGAACGTGCTCACCGGCCGCTGGTCGACGATCAGCAATTGGCAGGCGCTCTGCTATGAAACCCTGCAAGGCGGCCTCTTCTTCGGCTCCTTCGACGGCTATGTCTGGCAAGGCGACACGACCGGGACCGATGCAGGCCTGACCTTCTCGGCCACCTATCTGTCGCAGTTCTCGCCGGCCGGTCAGTTCGGGCAAAGGGCAAACGCGACACTCGCGCACATGTATTTCAGGGCAAAATCAAGCCCGAAGGTGCGGCTGTTCGCTCGCGCCGACTACGACAAATCAACGCCGACGTTCAATTCGGTCACGGAGGGCGACGCCACGTCATCCGAGTGGGATGTCGGCCTCTGGGATGTGGCGATCTGGGACGGTGTCTCCGAACTCGTTCGCTACGGCTTCCGACAGAATGTCCGGGCGGCCGGCGACATGATCGCCGTCGGCTGCGTGATCACCTCGGGCGGCGATTTCAAGCTCGATCTCGAAGTCGATCTCGCCACCGTTCAGGTTTCCGTAGGGGAGGCAAGCGCCTGATGCTGCCGAACGATCCCGCAGAAGTCCGCTCGGCTTTCCTGCGCTGGACGCGCGGCGACGAGGCGGCGGCCGACTTCCTCGCCGAGATAGCCGCGATTGCCCGCCTGGCAGACGACATCGTCGATGAGGGCGAGAACCGGCAGCGCAATGTCTGCTGGCTCCTGGTTCGGACCATGACGCGGCTGCCCGTGAATCCTTTTTTCATCCGCCATGCCCAGGCCCTGGCGCCGCTGATCAACGGCGTGATCGTGCAATGGCAGCTGAGCGACGAATGGCGCTCCTCTCGGGACGCCCTGAAACGGCAATTCGGATTTGTGATGCGGGAAGCCGTCGGCTCGATTGTCACGGCTGTCGCGGCCATCTGCGGCGGCTACGACCACGCCAAGACCACCACGGAAGACTTTTTCGAACTCTGCCATGCCGGCTCGCGAGAGACCGTCGAAGACTGGATAAAGGATTGAACGATGGGCTTTTACCCTGATGCGCCAGATGCGCCGGACCCGCAAGAAACGGCCTCGGCCCAGACCGCGACGAACATCGGCACGTCGGTGGCCAACAACGTCATGGGCAATGTCAACCAGGTCACGCCCGACGGCAACTTGACTTACACCTATACCACGCAGAAGTGGACCGATCCGCTCAGCGGCAAGGAATATGACCTTCAGGTCCCGACCGCGACGCAGACGCTTTCCCCTGAGCAGCTGGCGATAAAAAACCAGACCGACGCCGCCGAACTCAACATGGCGTCCCTGGCCAACACGCAGTCTGGCAAGCTCAACGATCTGCTCGGCAAGCCCATGGATATCTCCAAGGCGCCAGCCGCGGGCAACGCGGGCGCGATCGGCCTGCCGCAGTACCAGCAGTTCGCGGGCGGCCCGAAGCTGCAGTCCGGCCTTGCGAATTACGGCAATGTCACGGGTTCGGTTGCCAACGCCGGCAACATCCAGACGAGCCTTGGCAATACAGGGCAGGTGCAAACCGGCCTTGCGAACGCCGGCAACATCCAAAGCCAGATCGCCAATGCCGGCAACCTGCAGCGCTCGGTAGCGGATAGCGGCAACATCCAGAAGTCGCTCGGCAATGCCGGCGATATCACCCGCAGTTATGAGACTGACTTCAGCGCCGACCGGCAAAAGGTCGAGGATGCGCTGATGCAGCGTCTCAACCCGCAGCTCGATCGGGATCGCGCGGCGCTGGAAACGCGCCTCACCAATCAGGGCCTACAGCCGGGATCGGAAGCCTATAACCGTGCGATCGACGAAGCGAACCGCTCGGCTTCGGATGCGCGCTTCGGCGCCATCCTGAACGCCGGACAAGAGCAGTCCCGCCTTGCTGGCCTCGCCAATCAGTCGGCTTCTTTTCAGAACTCCGCGCAGCAGCAGGCCTATAACCAGCAGCTTGGCTCGGGCCAGTTCGCCAACACCGCGCAGGCGCAGCAGTACGCCCAAAATGCGAACAACATGCAGATGGGCAATGCTGCCCAGCAGCAGCAGTTTTCGCAGAACCAGGCGCAGCAGCAGGCCGGCAACGCCGCCCAGCAGCAGCAGTTCGGCCAGAACCTTGCGGCAGGCCAGTTCGCGAATCAGGCGCAGCAGCAGCAGTTCAATAACGCTCTCCAGTCCGGGCAGTTTGCGAACGCTGCCCAATCGCAGCAGCACGGCCAAAACCTCTCAGCGGCGCAGCTGGCCAATCAGGCGCAGCAGCAGAAGTTCTCCCAAGGGCTTGCCGGCGCTCAGTTTGGCAACGATGCCCTGCAGCAGATGTATCAGAACCAGAACACGTCGACGGCAGCGAACAACGCTCTTGCAGACCAGGGCTTTAACGCTCAGCAGTCGAAGTTCAACCTGCAGAACCAGCAGCGCGCCCAGTACCTCAACGAGCAGTACGCCCAGCGCAACCAGCCGATTAACGAAATCATCGGCCTGATGTCCGGTGCTCAGGTCAACAGCCCGAGCTTCGTCCCGACGCAGAGCAACCCCATGCCGACGGTCGACTATGCCGGCCTCGTGCAGCAGGACTATGCGAACAAAATGGGCGCATACAACACGCAGCAGGCCAATATGCAGAGCATGTTCGGCGGCATGCTCGGTTTCGGCGGCCAGCTCGCCAGCCTCTCGGACAAGAGAGCGAAGAAGGACATCAAGAAGGTCGGCGAACTGAAGGGCCACGGGCTCTACGAATATTCCTATCGCGGCAAGCACAACGATGGGAAGCGACGCATCGGGGTCATGGCGCAAGAGGTTGAGAAGAAGCGCCCCGACGCCGTCTCGCGCCGGCCCGATGGTCTCCGTCAAGTCAATTACGGCGCCCTCTTCAACGCAGGGAAGAGCAAATGAACGGATACGGCGGCTACCAGGGCGCAAGGCCCAACGAAACCCGGGATCAGCTTGCGCAGCGGCTCCAGGCGCAAATCATGGGGCAGCCTTTGCCGCAAAGCCTCGGCGGCGGCATGGGCATGCTCGGGGCCGGTCTCGCGGCTGGCTTCGCTAAGCGCAATGCCGCATTCCCAACCGCCCCTGGTGGTGCGCAACCGTCGATGATGACCGGACTAGCCAATTTCTTCACTGGCGGCCGAAATGGAGGTCTTTCCTGATGGCCTATTCCTTCCTGTTCGGCGGCGACACCGGCGAGACGCCTGATTCTATTAAGCGCAAGCGTGAGCTAGCGATGGCGATCATGGGCGCCTCGCCGGCGCCGAAAAACATCGGCGAAGGCCTGAACGCGCTTGGCTCAGGCATTGTTGCGGGCGTAATGAACCGCAGGGCCAACAAGGCGGAGAAGGAAGGCCAGAGCGCGGCGGGCGCCCTCCGTCAGCAGTTCTACAATTCGATCACCGGCGCGGCGCCTGATGTCAGTGCGTCGAGCATGCTTTCGCCTGGGGTGAAGCCATCTGCCGGCACGGCGAGCGCTGGCGACGTGAACATGAGCGGGAACGATATCTATTCCAGCTTCATGGATACGGTCGATAACACGATCAAGAACCCCTTTGGCCTTGCCGCCGTCGCAGCGACCGGTAAGGCGGAAAGCAGCTTCTCTCCGGGCAACGTCAACCGAACGTGGAGCGACCCGAGCCAGAGCGGAGATCCGGGCACAGCCGGCGGCATTATGTCATGGCGCGGGCCCCGGCTGGAAAGCCTTCAGGCCTTTGCCGCTAAGAAAGGTGAGCAAGGCAACGGTTCTCCGCAGACGCAAGCGGAATTCCTGCTTCAGGAGGATCCGAACCTCGTCACGGCCCTGAACAACGCCAAGAGCACGGAAGAAGCACAGCAGATCATGAACAACGCTTGGAAGTTCGCAGGCTATAATCAGCCTGGCGGAGAGGCCGCGAACCGTCTTGGTTATGCAAACGCCTTCCTGCCGAACTTCCAAGGTCAAGGGCAGCCGCAGCATGTCGCCAGCCTTGACCCGTCGATTGGAATGCCGCCCGGCCCGCAGGCAGCCCCCATGCAAGGCCCTCCGATGCCGTCACTGTCCGATGAGGTTGCCGAGTTCAAACAGACGCCGGAATATGCAGCCCGGTTCCCTGGCCAGAATGTCGGCGGCAGTGCTCCGCAGGCCCCTCCGCTCGCTCCCCCGGTCGAAGTCGCCGCGCCGGCAGTCCCGCCGACAGCACCTCCGATGGGTCAGCAGCCAGGGCAGCAGATCGCCCAAGCGCAGCCGCAGCAGCAGAGCGGACCCGATCAGGCGCTTCTCTACCAGATCCTCACGCATCCATTCTTGACCCCGGAAGACAAAGCCATGGCGAAAATGATGCTCGAGCAGCAAGCGCAGCAGGCAGGCGCACAACGCGAGCAGCAGGTTTGGATGCAGCGCCAGCAGTATGAGACCGAGCAGAAGCGCAGCGATCCGTCCTACCAGCTCGGGCTGAAAAAGACCCAGGCCGAACTGGATCAGATGGGCAAGCCGGAATATCGGACACTCACGCCGGAAGAGCGCAAGCAATACGGCATTCCCGACAATGATCAGCGTCTCTACCAAGTTTCCCGAGGCGGCAAGCTTGACGCTGTCGGCGGCGCCGGCCAGACGATCAATGTTGGTAACGAGATTGATGCTCGTAAGGCTGCCGCAGCAGAGCTGGGGTTATCTCCGGAGGACCCGCGCTATGACTCGTTCGTGCTAACCGGGAAATTCCCGCGTGAAGACTCCCAGACTCTTACGGCGACTGACAAGAAGGCAATTCTCGAAGCCGACGAGATGGTCGCGGCAAACCAGAGCGCCCTCGATGCCCTGTCGCAAGCAGAAGGGCTTTCCGACAAAGCGAATAGCGGCTGGTTTGCGGGCGCGCGGGCATCGGTCGGGAACAATCTGCCCGACTGGATGGTGCCGGACATCGTTTCGAGCCCGCAAAGCTCCCAGGCCACGACTGACATGGACAACGCCATCATTGGCCAGGCAATCACCCAGCTCAAGACCATTTTCGGCGGCAACCCGACGGAAGGCGAACGAAACATCCTCCTCGAACTGCAAGGCTCGTCGACCATGCCTCGAGAGGTACGCAAGCAGGTGTTTTCCCGAGCTCGGGCGCTAGCCGAAAAGCGGCTGCAGTTCAACAATGATCGGGCATCCGATTTGCGCGGCGGCACCTACTACAAGCCTGATCGGGCGCCCGCGACTGGTCAGAACATTGATGATCTCCTGAAGAAGTACGGAGCGCCCTGATGGCCACTCTCGATCAACTTTCCAATGCTTTGATCAATGCCGATCGGGCCGGCGACGTCGACGCGGCACGTGCGCTCGCCGCTGAGATTTCGCGCATGCGTGCGGCGTCACCGGAGACACCCTCCACTTTGCCGCAAACACAGCAGCCGCCGGAGCCGCAACAGGCGGATGCTCGCGATAACTGGCTTGGGCGTGCTGATACGTTCATGCGAGGCGCTGCGGACACAATGTCGTTCGGCCTGGCTGATGAAATTGCCGCCGGCGGGGATGCGCTTTTCAATCCACTATTCGGAACTGGCCAAAACGGCGGCTCGCTTGCCGAGCGGTACGACCGAAATCTGAATGCGCAGCGCGGGACGGACGAGCTCGATGGCAAGAAGCGAATGGCTGAGCGTCTCACAGGTCAAATTCTCGGTGCGGTCGGCGGCGGGGTTGGCCTGGCGCGGAACGGCTTGTCGGCGACGACAAACGCAATTAAGGCCGGTAAGGGTCTCGCGGGCGTCACCAAAGCGTCCGCTATGGAGGGAGCTCTCCTCGGAGGTGCGCAGGGCTTCGGTAGCGGGCAGGGCGTTGAGGACCGTTTCCGCGGAGCTACTACCGGTGCGGCCATCGGTTTTGGTGCTGGTGGAGCACTTCCAAGTGTAACAACCGCGGTCGCAGGAGCGGTCAAAGGAGCAACCGCCCCGCTAATTGCGCCTTTCCGCCCCGCCGCATATACGGACAAAGCCCTCCGTACCTATTTGCAACGGTCTGGCAAAACGCCCGAGCAGATCGCAGATATCATGCGCTCGGCGGCCGACGATGGGCAGTCGATGTACACGCTGGCCGATGCAATGGGAAATGCCGGGCAGCGGGCGCTCGTGCCGGTCACCCGGACGCCGAACGATGCTCGCCAGGAGGTGGCGGATTTTCTGATTCGCCGGCAGATGGGACAGCCGCAGCGCTTGGCAAATGCCCTTGCCGAGGGCTTCGACGCACCCCAGACGTCAGACCGAGTGACGCGCGGATTGACACAGGCACGGGACGTCGAGGCTGATGCTCTGTATACAGTGGCGCGCCGTGAGGCCGGCGCGGTAAACGTCACTCCGGTTCTCGAGCGGATTGACGAAACGCTATCTCCAGGCGCGAACCAGGTCGTCAGCCCTAGAGACAATATCGGCTATGACACGATCGAGGGTTCTCTTGCACGGGTCCGAAGAATGATGTCGGACGGCAATTCGCAGGTGACGGACTTTAACACGCTGTTCCGGGCGAAATTGGATCTCGACGACATGATTGCCAGGGCTGAGGCCCAAGGGGCGGGAAACCGCGCCCACTACCTGACGCAGGTGAAGCGGGAAGTCGATAGAGCGCTTGAGGACGCTTCGCCGGCTTTTCGGAATGCGAACGACACGTTCGCCTCGCGCAGCCGCGTGATCGATAGCGTTGCTGAAGGGCAAGCTGCCAAGTCCGGTCGCGTCAGAGCAGAGGACAGCATCCAGCAGTTCAATGCGATGACGCCCGATCAGCAGCAGGCTTTCCGGTCCGGATATGTTGATCCGATCATCGCAGACATTGAAAGCCTCCCGATGGGGCCGGCTACCAATCGGGCCCGTGGATTGACCACACCGAAGTATGAACAGGAGTTTCAGGCGTTCGCCGCTCCAGGCCGCGCTGAGCAGCTCGGCAATCGCATCGGTCGCGAGAACCGAATGTTCGAGACGTCGAATGCCGCCCTTGGCAACAGCCGAACTGCTGACAATCTCGGCGATATCGACGACATGGCAAACTTCGACCCGGCTGTCCTCACAAACCTTTTGACGGGGAATTGGAAACAGGCTGCGCTGACAGGCGCTCGCCAAGCTTTCAATGCCGGTAAAGGGTTGCCGCCTCGTGTTGTCGAGCGAGTGGGACGCTCACTGGTCGAAACAGATGCGAACCAGGCGCTAGCCACACTTAACCGAGTTCGGGGACAGCAAATGAGCCGCGATCAGTTACGTGCGCTCATCGTGTCAAGCATTCTGCAGGGAACGAATGCGGGTGTCGCCCGGATTTCACCATAGGTGTTTAAAGCGGACGGACGCCCAAAGAACAAAAAATCCGCCGGTAATGGCACCCATGCCAACCGATCGCCAGTCAACCGGAAAGAGATAGAGCGTTCCAATCCAGATCAGTAGCAAGATGACGAATAGGCCCCAGAAGCTTTCCGGCCGTCGATCTATCTTCGGTTCGTTTGGGTCGTGCTCGATGGTAGGGCGCGCGTTCATTGCCACAACATACACAAGAATTTGAGGAAATGAAGATGGATACTTTGACGGCGGAAGTCTTTAACCGGTTGGTTGATTGCCTGGCTTCTGGGCTTTGGGAAGAAGATTCTCAATCCGATCACGGGCCATCTCGAAAATCCACTTCTCGCTTTCTTCCGCCTTCGCTTGAATTTGTTCGATCTCTAGGAGCGCGTTGTCGAAGGCTTCGTTCTGCTCTTCTCGGCTGAAGTGCCCTTTCCGCCGTAACAGCACCAATAGGTGGACGACAAGAGCGGTTAGCGCCAGATTGTGAGATTGCAGAAGGCCTACGCTCTCCCGTATTTCGTCGTCGGTCATGCTCTTCTCCCGTTTTGCGGGAGAATGGTATCAAACCTCACGAGAGTCGAGTCTAGATATCCGTGTCCCCGGATGCAGTCCCTTAAGGATTATCCGGTCGCTTCGCGGCGTTCTCGAGCGCAGAAGGGCTTCTCTTTTGAGGGGCCCTTTTCTCATTCAGAAAGGAAACCCAAATGCCCCGTACTGGCGGAGTCTATTCCCCCCCAGCCGGCACGAAAGGCGTGTCCAACACGACCATTCAAAGCGTGCCCTATAATGCGTTCGTCGATGATCTGGCCGCGGACGCGAACGATGCTCGCCCGGTCACCGCGGGCGGTACCGGTTCCACCACCGCGAGCGGTGCACGCACGAACCTCGGGCTGGCGATCGGTACAAACGTGCAGGCTTACGACGCGGGCTTGCAGTCGATCTCCGGGCTGACGACGTCGGCCGACAGGATGATTTACACGACCGCATCGGACGTTTACGCGACGACGGCGCTGACGCCGTTCGCGCGCACGATCCTCGATGATGCGACCGCGGGGGCCGCTCTGACCACGCTCGGAGTAAGCGCGTTCGTCCAGACAGTGCTTGACGACGCCGACGCCGCTTCAGCGCGCGCGACGCTCGGCTTGACCATCGGGACCAACGTGCAGGCGTTTGATACGGATCTCACGGCTATTGCGGCTCTGGTCAGCGCGGCGAACAAGCTCCCCTATGCGACCGGCTCGGGAACTTGGGCGCTTTCAGACCTTACCGCGTTCGGCCGCACTCTGGTCGACGACGCAGACGCATCAACAGCGCTCACAACGCTCGGCGTTTCGACCTACGTCAAGACGCTGCTGGATGATATCGATGCTGCTGCAGCTCGCGCCACGCTCGGGCTAGGCAGCCTGGCGACAGCCAGCACGATCAACAACGCGAACTGGTCAGGCACTGCCTTGTCGGTCGCCAATGGTGGCACTGGATCGACGACAGCGGCGGCGGCGAGAACTGCTCTTGGAGCGGATAGCGCCTCGAATCTAACCGCCGGCACGCTTCCCAGTGCTCGCTTGACCGGCGCTTATACCTCCGGCGTCACCGATTTCACGATGTCGGGGCTTTTTACGGTTGCCAACTCGGCACCAATCATACGGCTTCAGGACACGACCGCCTCCGCTTATGACGGTCGCCTCCGCCTTGACGCCAACAATCTCTACATCGATGGCTCATCGGACGGAGCGACCTATGCCGAGGTGCTTCGCTTCGAGCTCGACACCAAGATCGGCTACATGAACCAGCTGTTCCTCGGCTCGACCGGGGAAGCGATCAGGCTCAACGCCCCGACCGCCGGCAATGACCCCTACATCTCTTTCTATGCAGGCGGCGTTCGTCAGGCCTACATCCAGTCAACGGACGGGACGGGAGTCAATCAAGGGCTGCGCCTTTACAACGATATCGCCACCGGCGGCGACACTGCGCTGACGCTGAAAAACTCTGGTGGCGTCGACAGCCTGGAATTTCAGGTGGCTGGCGTCGAGTACACCGTCTTTCACACCGGAAACCTGACCTCTGCTGATCTGAACAGCGTCTACGGATACACCGCCGCTTCCACAGCCGTGGACATCATCGCCGGCAACGGCCTGACCGGCGGCGGCCCCATTTCGGCGGACCGCACCCTCGCGATAGGAACGCCCTCGACCCTCACGGCAACGTCCACCAACTCCGTCGGCGCCGACACCCACGCGCATGATGTTGATTGGGGCGGCGGTGTCGCTTCCATCGCGGCCGGCGCCGTCGGGTCTTACGCCTGGTGTCAGCGCGTCAACAACACGACAGGTTATACCCTCGGGCAAACCGTGCCCGGCACCGACCTTGAGTCGGCAAGCTCATCCAGTGGCGGCGGCGCGGCTCTTTCCGGCACGTGGCGATGCATGGGCAACATCGGCGCCGGCTCGACTGCTGGTGGCTCGCTCAGTCTCTTCTTGAGGATTTCGTGATGGAATTTAGAAACCCCTTCTACAGCCGGCCGGACAATTCGGCGATCAACATGGAGGTCAATCATCCGTCTTTTGGATGGGTACCCTTCACGGCAAGAGAAACCGATATTGAGGAGCATTGCCGGCAGCTCTTCGCCGAGGCCAACGCAGGCCCGGTCGCGCCATACACGCCCCCGACGCAGGAAGAGGTCCGGGCGAACATGCCGATCCTGACCGCACGTCAGTTCCGCATCGGTCTGGTCAGGGGTGGTTTCACGCTGGCGCAGGTCACCAGCGCGATCGAGGCGATACCGGAAGGCGCCGCCAAGGAGGAGGCCAAGATCGAATGGGAATACGCCACCACCTTCGACCGCATGCATCCGCTTATCGCCTCTGTGGGCGCTGCGCTCGGCCTCTCTGACGAGCAGATCGACGCGATGTGGACGGCCGCCAGCGCCCTCTAAACTCTCCGAAGGAAAATCGACCGATGAATACGACCGTGCAGGTTCTGCAGCGGCGCTTAATCGCGCTCGGCTTCCCGCTCCCAAAATATGGCGCCGATGGAGATCCCGGCGGCGAGACGATCGAGGCCGTGAATGCGGCGCTCGACGAGATCGAGAAGCTTCGGGCGCTGTCTGAACCTCTATTCCCCTCCGGAACGAGTGCTTCGACCGTCACGGCCGCTCGCGCGAGCCTCGGGGTGGGTGGCGTTGTCCCTTCCGACTGGATGCCCAATGCCAACATGGAGCGGGTGATCTGCCATTGGACGGCAGGCGCCCACAAGGCCAGCGATTTCGACCGGAGCCACTATCACATTCTCATCGAGGATGACGGCAAGCTGATCCGCGGCATTCCGTCGATCGAGCTCAACCAGGCGCCGGCGAAGAAGGGCTATGCCGCTCATACCCTCAGTGCAAACTCTGGCTCGATCGGGATTTCGCTCTGCTGCATGGGCGGGGCGAATGAGGCGCCGTTCGATCCCGGCAAATATCCAATGACTCGCGAGCAGTGGGAGGCTCTGACATCCGTCGTCGCGGTCCTCTGCCGGCGCTACTCCATCCCGGTCACTGACAAGGCCGTCCTCTCTCATGCCGAGGTGCAGAACAACCTGGGCATTCAGCAACGCGGAAAATGGGATTTCACGCGACTCGCGTTCGATCCATCCGTGAAAGGCGCGAAGGCCTGCGGCGACAAGCTGCGCGCCGGAGCGAAATCCAAGCTCTAACCCTCCCAACCTCGAAGGAACTCATCATGCGTTCACTGATCATCGCATCGGTGGCGGCGCTTTCGCTCGCCTCCTGCACCACGACCGGCTCGATTGATTCGGCCATTCAGAAAAACCTGCCGCAGATCTGCTCGGCAGCTGCCACGGCCCACTCGGCATTTCTGGTCGTCGCCAGCGCCGGCAACATCAAGCCCCGCACGATTGCCCGCGAGGCTGCTGCCTGGTCGGCGCTCGACGTCGTCTGCAGGAGCCCCAGCAGCATCACCGCCGCAACCGCGCTCGTGAAGGCTGCCGAAGCCTATGCGGCGATCACGCTCGCTCTGCGCGAAGCCAAGGCCCCAGAATAAGGAGGGGCGCTATGAACAACGCACAGAAAAAGCTCGAGAACAAGATCGCCGCGGCCGTAATCACCACGGTCGCCAATCCGGCTGTCCCGGCGGACGCCGCTGCCGCCGGCCCGATCATCAACGCAGTCACGTCGAAGATCGCGCCGGAGATCATCATGGCCACGAATAATGAGCCGTGGTGGCAGTCGCGAGTCGTCTGGGGTTCGATCGTCGCAATTGCCGCGCCTCTTGCCGCACCCTTATTGTCTTGCGTGATCGGCGAAACCGTGACGATCAGCGCGGAAGAGCAGGCCAATATTGCCGCAGCGCTCGCAGCCGCAGGCGCGGCTCTAGGTGGCCTCTTTGCCATCTATGGCAGGTTCGTGGCTCGAAAGCCGATCCGGGAATGAACGGGGCGGCCGGACGATCCTGTTGCAACGGGAAAGTCCGGCCTAGCCGCGCGACACAGGGGATCGCACAGGCTGGGCATACGCTAACAGCCGGTTGGTTCTCAGAACGTTAATGCACCGTATTCGGGAATAAGACAGAGGCGGCCGGGGCATAATGGCGGATGAAGATATGAACGGAAACGGCAACAGCTCGTTCGATCCAATGGCCAACTGGGCTCGATTATCCGAGAGGGTAGAGAACCAGGGCAAGGATATCATAGACCTGCGCTCGAACATGAACACCGGGTTCCAGGGCGTCAATGCGAACCTGGCGGCGCTGTCCAATGAGCTCCGCAGCAACTCGAAGACGCAGTGGCCGGCCATCTGGGCAGCTCTAAGCGTCGGCGTTGCCATCCTGACGGGGCTTGGCTTCATGGCCTTGCAGCCGATCAAGGACAATACGGTTCGACTAGAGGGGTCCATCGTGCGGTTAGCCGAGACAAGCCAGGCCGCCGTTACCAAGATAAGCGAGAACATGGTGACGCAGAAGGAAATGGAGTGGCGATCGGCACGCGGTGCTGAGGACAGGCTGCAGCAGGAAGCATCATTGAAGGATTTGCGAGACGCGCAAGTCCCGCGCGCCGAGCTTGACCGTGTATGGCAGGGCTACGATCAGCGCTTCGCCGATCACCAGCGCCAGATAGACGAGGTGAAGCTGGCGCAGGGAAGTGTCTATTCCCAGAGAGACATCATATTGGACCTGAAGGAGAACCAGCAGCGGCTGGAGCGTGAGATCGCCAGGCTGGCGGCAATGAACGGGAGTTCCGGAGAGCGCTGAATCCCCGTAAATAAAAAAGTGGAACATTTCTGTACGCGGTGCTTGCATTGCGCTCCTCCCAACGCCAGATATACTCCTGCCTGTGAACTCGAACGCTCGGGCAAAAGCCTCTCTTGCCAGACCGGCGGGAGGGGCTTTTTCGGTTATAGCCATCTGTGACCGCAGAAGCTCTCTAGACGTTCGTCACCGGCCCGAGAGCGCGCCGGCAAGCGCCGATCAACGTGACGGCGCACATGCGGCGCTGACTTCCCTGCCGCTGATGCCGTAGGTTTTTAGCGAAGTGACAACCATCTTCTGCCAAGATATACCGCAGCCTCCAGGCGACCGGGATCGGCTCCGCAGTTAATGCCCACAGACTTCCGACGCGTCGCAACAGTTATCTCTTGGGCTGATACGGTATTCTCGTCGGTCAAGGCGCTTTGTTCCGGTAGCTCGTTATTTTCTCGGTCCTGCATTATCCGTTCCTAGCTCACAGGCGGTGGCCCTCAGAGCTGCGTTGAAGGGACTATGCAGCTCTGAGGACATCACTCACCCGGGCGGCTGACGAGTGCCGCTCGGGCTGACAACTCCGGATTATTCAAAGGGTTTCGCTCGGCGGCAAGCCTAAGACCTTTGCCATTGATGAGCCCGCCTAAGGATCCATATTTGGCCTGCTGGAAAGGCAGCGCTCCTAGAACAACTCAAAAGGAGCGCTGCAGTTGGTCGACTCGCGTATCCACTCAGTCGACAATTCCAGAGGAAATAACCTACTGAACAGGAACGATCTTTAAACGGCGTCTTCGCTGGAATGTTCCAGAACAATGCCCGTCTTCAAGATTGACGAACTACAGGCCGGCTCCGGTAGCGGCTGCTGGGCAAGGGGAGTCTCGCTCCGCCGCCATGTCCTCAGCCAGCCACCGCCAAAAGCCTCTTTTTTCCCACTCACCCGGCGTGAGCTTCCCACACCGGCAACGGCACTCGCCTGAGCAATCTGGGTGGTCAGTCACATATATCGTGCTCTATATTGCCGGCCTTTCTCTCTGCCGTATTCTAGTGGCGCAACCTGGTGCCGATTTCACAATCGAGGCGACGAATGTCGCTCGGCGGGTGATCCAGCCGGCCGAAGGTCGCACCTTTGTCAACTGCTTATGTGAGGGTAAAGCAATGAAACGGCTTATCGCTGTATCGCTTCTTGGGCTGGCATACTTGGTTGCAACGCCGCTGATGGCAATCACAGTCTTTGAGGACGGTGGCAAGGCTTATGCAGATAGCCGCGACGTCGGGCACAAAAAAGGGGACAAAAACGGTAACTGAATGCGCTGTTCCTAGGTCATTCCTATAATAAGAACGCCCGTGCCGGGTGACCTGCGCGGGCACTACGAACAGGTTGGGGGACCTGATGCCGAATTGCTCGGCGCCACAGAAAGTGGTGCGGCCGACTTTTGTTCCGCTCCCCGGGCGCGGACTCAGACAGGGAAACGCTATAGCGCCTCCGTTAGGAGAAGACGCCGAGCTTGGTGCAAATGGAATAGAAGTCATTCAAGAGCTCCCCTTTCAGCCGGGTTCTCCTGCTCCGCCTTCGGCGTGGCACTGGTCCGCGGAACCACACAAACATCGCCGTAACAAACTGTCTCGCCCTTGTAGTTGGCCAGGGTCTGCAGCAGATCTAGTTGAAGGCGTTCTTTGGCACCATGCCCGTCCAGCGACTTCAACGCAAGTTCGATCAACTCGACGGCGCGGTCCTTGTTGCCGATTGCATAGTAGTAGCGAGCCACCTCCGGAAAAAGCAGGGACGCGGGGAGATTGCATTGCGCGAGATCAAGGGCCAGGATGCGTTCTGATAGTTCCTTGCCCATCGCGAAACGCTCGGCAGAGGGAAGGTTCGCACAACCAGTCTCCGGATCGGAGGCTTGTTTCATCGCCGCTCGCAGCCAATATTCGTCGCCTCTGTCGATGGCTTCGCGAACGAATTGCCATAGCACAGCCAAGCAAGATTCTATGTCGCGCATTCCATGATGAAGCAGAACGACATGAGACTCCCGCCAGTCGGGGTCGTTCGGATCGAGGGCGATGCCCTCTTCGACCGCCGCAAGCGCCGTTTTCCAATCCCCTATCTGCCACGCCGCATAGAATTTGTCTCTGATCGGCTTGTTCAACTCATGTTTGCGCGCTTTTGGTTCATCTTTGGCGATCCGCTCGCTTTCGGCGGCTTCCGCTTGAGCGCTGGTGCGCCAGGTGCCGTCCAGCAATTGCGGAAGGACGTCGTGCAATTCGTCCGGATGGCCGATAAAGGCGATGGAGCCGTCTCGGTCGATCACGAACACCCTCGGAATCACGATAGAAAAACTTGGCTCCATCCAAAGCGTGTCCATTGCGCCTGTGTCGTCGAACCCGACTGGAAAGTTCAACGTCGGGAACTTAGCCAACCACGCTTCAAGCTTGCTGCGGGCCTCATCGGCGGACGCAGCGCCTTCGTGTGCCGCGACTGCGACGACCTCAACTCCGCGGTCCTTATAAGCCTCCTGCAGCTCTATCAGGTCGCGCATCGCCTCCACACAAGGTCTACAAGCGGTTCCACAAAATTCAAGAATGTACAATTTGCCCGGCTGGAAGCTCGCAAGGGGCTCACCACGTACCCAGTCCCGCACTTTCAGCGCGGGGGCCCGTGACTCCATAGACAGGATCTTATTGCTCTCCAAAGCTATTTACTCCGTGTTTGTACGATGCG
>Ga0209281_1000661_pt1 | contig 36666 bp, 32 predicted proteins | sample MedtruBG_FD_187514 | JGI IMG/M metagenome (GOLD analysis project Ga0209281, IMG submission 187514) | Root nodule microbial communities of legume samples collected from California, USA - Medicago truncatula BG (SPAdes) (version 2) | ecosystem: Host-associated > Plants > Roots > Nodule | place... | reverse complement strand
TCTAAATTATCTTCACTTATTTCATTAAATGAATACTCAGAATAATTTACACCATTGTGTATTCTTACTACAAAACCTCTTTCAACTAAAAATGAATCATTTACTTCAATGCCTGTTTTAGAAACCCTAAAACTTTTTCCCTTTGTATCTGTTCCAAGTACTGAAACATATTTATATTTTTCAGATAACATTTTGATTAGCTTACCTACAAGAGGTTTATTACTTGTCAAAAATTCTGAATTTGCTACCTTCACAGAAATCGCCTCCCTATTTTTTAATTACCTACTGCTATAAATAGATATCCAACACACAATTTAGACTTATGCATATGACTCACCGAAAGAATGGGTACTCTGTTGTTTCGGTTTCTAGAGAATTTTGCTGTGGATTTCTACCAGCCGAAGTTGCACTCATTTGAGCATGCTCCTTTGGCAAGCAAATGACAAGCTCAAATGGAACAACTTCTGCTGAAGAAATCCTACATCCAAATTCTCAATGAAACACTGCACAAAAGAGTACCCATTCTTTCTGGTATGGAATATACTTCAAGTTATAAATCAACTTTGAGATTTGGATATCTATAGCTTCAAACAAAATATTTGAAACTTACAACTTTATGTGTAATTATATTATCTTTATGATTATGTACCATTATATATATTTTTTACATTCTTTTCAATTCTATGTAGGTTAATTATAAAATATAGATATCTAATTTAAGAAGAGGACATAAACATTCAACTTAACACTGTAATTCTTAAAATAATTGAAATGCATAAATCTAATTATTGATGTGTATATCTATATAGGGTTCACCATTGATAATTACATATATTGCAGTATCTAGAATGAGTAATACCGTGATAAATTTAGCTAGCATAAGATTAATTATCATTGGGTAACCCTATAGATAAACAACTTCTAGCTTAACTTATTAGATGAATATATTTATATCTTTGCTAAATCTTAAGTGGGCATCTTCACTAGAAATCATAAATATTTTTGTGCAGAAAACATTTGAAAATGAACTGTTAAAGGCTCTTAGTTGAAGGTTGTTCCAGTTTAGCTTGTCACACTGTAAGTGGGAACATGCTAAACTGGTGCAACCTTCAACTTAGAACCTTCAGTGATATTTTCATAGTTTTTCGGAACAAAAATATTTATGATTCCGGTAAGTTACCAAATAAGTCTAGTCTCAAAGTTGTTTATCTATACCTTATGTGAACACAATCAATAAACCCGTCATTATGAAAATTCCGAGTATAATACTAATAGAATTAGCTATAGCTGGAATTGGATTATCTGGGTCTATCATTTTACTATATACTGCTGATATTGTAGACAATGGAGAAAATAAAACAACTACAATCATTTGTTTTGCCAAAATCGGAACTGGTAATAACGCATAAAAAATACAACTAAGAATCACATTACCTAAATACCTGATTCCGAGCAATTTAGTAACTGCTTTTGCTTGATTCCTTGTAATATTAATTTCCAATATAATTCCAATCATGAGCATTGCAAGAAATGCATTAGCAGATCCAATCATAGAAGCAATAGTCGTAATTTCTTTCGGCATTGATATTTTTAATGCTGACATAATAAATAAAAATATCAAGACATCAAATGGAACTGATCTTAATAAGGTCTTTATTAACTTTTTAATATTTAGTCTTCCGCTACCATCTACTTCATTTTTAGCCAATGCATAAGATCCCCCAAGTACCATACAAGAATTCCCCATATCAAACATACACATATAAAGAAGAGCTGTTGGTTCAAAGAAACTGGCTGCAAATGGAATAGCAAAGTTTCCTACATTATAACCTGAACAATTAATTATCCTTATAGCTTTTTCAACTGGTGAATTTCTACGCTCTATATATTTTACAAAAACAATATCAAATAAATTACTAATTAAACCTACTAAAATAATAATAATTGCTACATAATTTATGTTCATACTGCTTGCTCCAGCAATTAATGCCGCTGGCAATGTTATATTCATCACTATCTTGGACAAAAAAAGTCCATCTTCCTTCTTAAAAAAGCCTCTTTTCTTAAGTATATATCCTAGAGCCACAATAAGAATAAATCCTAATGATTTGACCAATACTTCTCTCATTTAAGCCGTCCTTTCCTAACAAGCAATTTCCGTTAATTTATTCATATTCAGGTATAATCTTGTTATATTATATCTTCTTTTGATGCATTAAATCAAATATAATAAAAATAAAATTGCTTTAGGCACAATCAAAAATAAAATCTACTAACATATATTCTTATTTAAAAGGGTAGATTAACTACATATATTCAAATTAATTCTAAATGTCCTAAAGAGAGGTGTACTATGTGATATCGGAAAAGAAGCTCGCAGAAAAGAGATTAACAGAAGCTTATAATAATGCTAAAATTGAATATTTTGATGACAATTCTAAATATATATTTTTCAGTGATTGTCATAGAGGAGATGGTACACCATCTGATGAATTTGCCAAAAATCAAAATATATTTTTATTCGCATTAGAATTCTATTTTAATAATGGGTATACTTATGTGGAGGTTGGCGATGGAGATGAACTTTGGGAACATTCTAATTTTAAACATATAAGATTGGCACATGATGAGGTATATGCTCTATTAAAAAAGTTCTTTGATTCCGATAGATTAATTGTGTTATATGGCAATCACAATATACACTTAAAATACAGCAATTATGTAGAAAAGAATTATTATAACTTCTACGATGAATATAACGAAGAAGAAATAGAGCTGTTTCCTGGACTTACACCATATGAGGCAGTAGTGTTTAAGCATAAAAATACAGGACAGGAAATACTAACTGTTCATGGTCATCAAGGGGATAGAATGAATGATAAGTTGTGGCATTTTAATATGCTTACAGTAAGATATTTCTGGAAATTTCTTCACTCAGTAGGCTTTATAAATCCTGCAAGCCCTGTAAAAAGTTCTGAAAAGATTCATAAAATAGAACGTATTTATAGTCATTGGATTGAAAAGAATAAAACTATGATCATCTGTGGACATACACATAGACCCCATTTTCCCAAAGTGGCGGAATTACCTTATTTCAATGACGGATCATGTGTTAGGGCAAGTGGGATACAGGGAATTGAAATAGTGGATGGAAATATAATGCTTATTGAATGGAGAATCAGAACTGATTCAGAAGGTGGTCTTTATATAAAAAGAAAAATATTAAGAGGACCAGAAAAAATCGAAAAATTTGATCTAAGAAATAATAAAACAAATATACAGTAAACCATAACATCAGCAAATTCTTTAAGACATATTATTTATTAAAGCTGAGACTTTCTAAATATAAGAAAATCTCAGCTTTTAAATTCATATTCTTAATTTCAAATCTTAATCTTTAGCACTTCTTCCTTTAAATAACTCTCATTATAATCAACAGTCTATTTGTGAAAAATATCTTTATTTTTGAGTTTAAATAGACAAAATTTCTAATATACTCAAACAACTTAAGTTTATCCTGACTTACAATCCAACTAAATTCCAGTCTGATAATCTGCCCTTATAAATAATTATACGAATATATTAATTCGAATATTTTAGAGTTTAGATTCCAAAATCACTCCCTCTCTTTGCCATTGAATTTATTCTAGTTTTATATCTCGATCTGCATAAAATATTTAATCAGATTAGGAAAACTATGTTTATCATCTAAGAAAAATTGCAAATACTCATTAAAATCATCATAATATTCTCTGTATACATCTAAACTATCTATTAAAGCTTTCCTAGCTTCTTTAAGTTTATAATCATTCAAATTTAATATTTCTATTGTATATTTGGCTCTATTGTAATTAAGACTTTCTTGTTGCTCATATTTGGGTATTATTTCGCCATTTGCTAAATTGAAATCTAAATATTCACCTGGATTTTCTAAAACAGGATGAATAAAGCTTTCATCATACTCATTTCCCTTTCTCATACCACAAGTATGTCTATTATTACAAGATACAATAATGTTGTTATATTCCTGAAATAATTTAGGGAATTTGTCTCTAGGCTCAACATGTTCGATATGCGATTCAGCTATTTCATAAATTGTTCTCTCACAATATGCACAATACTTACCTTGCTCTTTTTCTAAAATAAAACTTTTTAAGCCATCTTTTATTTCGCTATCATAATCTTTCCATGACTTAGGAGACTTTTTCCTTTTATATTCAAAAAGAAACTCTGGTTCTTTTTCTTTATTTATCTTTAACATTTGCTTTTTTCCTTCTTACCGATTCTTCAAGCCTTATTCTCATTATATCCTTATCCAAATCACCTAAATACTTTCGTAAATAATTGAATATGTTTCTATACTCCTCTGTGTCAAATAAGTTACTTTCTAATAACTTATAAATTTTTGAGAGTTTTTCTGAAATGTCATCATTTCTAACATTATCAATACCCATAATAACCTTCAATATAGTTTCAACATTTTGCCCATAAGTTTCTTCTATTTCTTCTCCGTTAAGTACTGATATTCTATCACTGTATTTTTTCATTATCTTAAGCTCTTTTGCCTCAATATTGCATACAATATGTGGTGAATGAGTTGCTATAATTAATTGATTATTTCGCCCTACATTTTCATATAATTTTATTATTTTGCTTTGCCACTGAGGATGCAATGATATTTCTGGCTCATCTATTAATATTATTGAGTTATTTGCCTCTAGAAACTTTAGTGATAATGCTCTTAAAAATAATTGCTTTTCACCTGAAGATAATCCATTGATATCAAATTCTTTCCCCAGATTGTTTTTAAATATAGGTTTTGTTTCCTCATCTTCTGATAGACCTATAAGTTTAGCATCAATTCCTATACAATTAAAAATACTATTTATCTCATTACAAACATTATCTATTACTTCACCAATAATTTTATTTCTATTTTTAAATATATCCTTATTTATTTTTGTAGCTATTAATGAAGGAATATTTCGTGTCATATTCTGATCTACTATATTAAAAAAATCTGATTTAAATTTAAACGTGTTATCTACTTTATTTAATTTCTCGAAATTAATTTCAGTTGGCATATATACTATTTTAGGATGATTTATATCAAAATTAACTCCTATACGAACATCTGGATGTATCATTCCTACTTCTTTATTTTCTGTTTTTATTGTCACGCAACAAGTCCCATTATTTAAATAAGTCTCACTGTCACTAATCTCATTATAACCTCTATCCTCAGTTTGTAGTGAATCAAATACATCCCTTAATAATGTAGTTTTCCCAACGCCATTTTCGCCAATCAATACTATTGTGTCTAATGGTTCTCCATTAATATCGCAAAAATTAATCTCTAAATTATTAAATATTTCATGATTATTAAAATTAACTTTCTTTAGCTTCAAACTATCTCACCTCTTTATTTAAGTTGAACTTAGGAGTAAATTCATATTCACTTTGCATAACTCTTCTACTGATAACCAATAACATTCTTTATATATTAATTTCATTCATTATTTCTTCTTAAATTCTCTATTTCACTTATATATTACCATATTTCTTATTAGAATTATATTTCCGTAATATAATTAAAGCCATGATTTTCTAAATACATGAAAATCTCAGCTTAATTTATGTAACTTCAGTGTTGATAAACCACTATAGAAGCATTGTTTATGTATCTAGATCAATTTAATGTACTCATCTATTAGCAATTCTTGATATGCAGCATTCTGTTCTTTATTAATTGCTTCTTTAATATCTATTAATTCTTCAGATTTTAAGTTTTCTAATATTGCTAGTCTTTTTTTGTTTATTGTTTCTAATGACTTGATTTTTTCATAAATAGACTTATCATACAACATAAATTTTACTTTATCTTTATACTTTTGTTTTATTTTATCAGCAATAAGCAAACCTTCTGGATCAAAGTCACCTGCATAATAAATATTTTTTAAATCAACTATCTTGTCAATAATCATATATGAGGATAAATTCAATTGTCCACTTGTACATATTAATGATGCTTTGCTCTTTATCTGTTTCGATACACTACTAAAAACAGAAGGATTTTCAAAGATATAAACTTCATCATTTTCAGCTTTCATATGCTTTATCTTTAGTAAATTTGATATTGAAAGTTGCAGAGGTTCCTTCCATTCATTAAATAATTTAATTTGCTTTATTTCGCTGCCATCTTCATCAAAGGCGTTTAAACCAAAAACAGTTGTATGATTCGATATTTCATCTTTTAAAATTCCAACATTATAGTATAATTCATTTATTTCTTCCACTGCCTCTGTGCTTTTTTTATTTAAAATAAAATTTATTCCGTGAATTAATAATTTGCCAGTGTAAGTATCTAAATCAAAAAAATGTGGATTTTTAGTCATTTGCGCAGCAAACACTGCTATATTTTCTTTGGAATTATATGTATATGGAAGCTTACTTAATGAATTATTTACTAAAATCAATTCATTAAGTAATGTATCAAGAGTATTATTCTCCTTATATTCTTTATATTTTCTAATGACTGTATTATAACCCCTTGTTTTATTCTCCTCTAAATATGTAAACCATTCTTTGCCTTTGCCATTTTGGGATTTATTAATTATATCTTCAAAAAACCCATTTATACTATTTTTTTCTATTTCTCTTATTTCTTTATTGCTTTTAAGCTCACTTCCTATTACTTTTTCCATTAACTCTATAAAAGAGTAATCTTTAAGCTTTTTTATAAAAAGTTCTTCAACCAAAGTGCATTTAATTTTCGCCTTTCCATCATAAAGCACATTTTGGTCAAAATTTATAAGCACATAAGTATCTTCTTCAGACTTTGATTTTATTACAAAAGATCCTGTTATTTTCCCATATTTCTTAAACTTATTGTAAACTTCTTTAAAAATTACTTTATACATTTTATTGCTGTTAATTAAAGCTAAAGCCTCTTCCATAATATTAAACCTCAACTTCCATTGTCTTTACTTTACCATTCCAATGATATTTAAAAGGCAGAACTACATCCTCACCTTGTCTTATAAGTTCATATATAGATAAACTTTTTACACTTTCATAAGTCCCCCATAATACTTGGGAGTTTAAAATATAATCAAGCTTTAGATTTTCGATTAATGTAAACATATTACTAATATTATCTTCATCTACTCCTGCAAAGGCTTCATCTAAAGATATTATTCTAGGGCAATCTTTTTTATCAGCACTATTATACCTGGCATTTACTGCAGCAAAAAGCGGTACATACATTGCCATTGCTTTTTCTCCGCCAGAAAGTTTAAAAAATTCATTGTCTGTTAATTCTTTTTTTCTTTCTGTTGGTTTTGAAAATGATAATTGAAATTCAAACCATTCTCTATAATCTAATACTTCCTTTATTATAGTATGATAATTTCTACTTAAACCATCTTTATTTACAATGCGTTTCTGTCTCTTTAATTTTTCTTTAAAATGCTCTGCAACACTCTGTCTTTGCTCTTCTGTCATAAAGTGAGGTGTACTTAATATTTCAGTTAAGTCTTTTACATTAATTTCACCTTCATTTTCCGCCTTCTTCGGTCTCCAATTTAGATATAATTTAAAACCACTTGATGTATCCATATTTCCCATAAGTTCATCAATTTCTTTTACCCAGCCTTTTGCTTTATAGATTTTAGCATTTATTTTACTGCTTAAAGTATTTATTAGGGTATCCTCAAATACTTCCCTTTCTTTTTCACTTATAAGTAATGCCTGCTCTTCTAATGCACTTTCAAGATAATTTATTAATTGATAAATAGATATTTCCTTCTTATTAAATTTTATCTTTATATCTAGTCTTCTAGCATCTTTGAAAATTTCATTTTTAGTATCATCGTCACTTTCATCATAATAAAAAATATTTTCAAGTTTAGGATGATAATCTATAAGGTAACTTTTATTCAAATTGAAACTTTCATGTAATAATGATTGAAGGTCAACATTTTCTCGTATATTATTATTAGAATTCTTAATAATCCAATTAATAGACTCATTAAACTCTAGGTCACTTAATTCTTCTATGTATTTAAGATTAAGTTCATTTCTAACAATATCCTCAAAATAAATTAATTGAGTTTTTTCTTCAAATATGCTCTCTCTTTTTAATTCAATTTTTTCTTTAATAAAATCTATAGCTGTCTCTTCTTTAGCAATAAAATTTAAAATCTCTTGTATTTTTTCAGGATAATTAGTTATTATATTTGTTACTATGGCATATTCTTCTTCAAGTTTACCTAAATCAAATATTTTAATTGCTTCTGTTAATCCTTGAATATTATTTATTCTTTCATTCCTTTTATCCTTAAGCCTATATAACTCTCCATTTACATTATCCAAATTATATATTATATCATCAATGTAGTCTTCAAGCTGTTTTCTTTCCTTATGCTTATAATAAATTTCTAACAATATATTTTTTAAACTGTTTATTGTTTTTCTATAATCTGAAATTCCCTTCATTGCTTCTTCATAACTTTTTTTATTTTTAGGAATTTTAATCCCTTCACTTTCAGTAAATAATTTTATTTTTATACTTTTAACTTCTTCTTTTAAGCCAAATATTTTCTCATTTATATACTGAAGGTCATTAACCTCTTTCTCTAAATTCCTTATATTCTCACCGATTACCTTTATAGTTTCTTTAATATCATCAGTTTTAGGAAATCCTTCTTTTTCTTTATTCAAAATTGAAATTCTTTCATTTAAATCATCTATATTTTTAGCATATATTTCTTTTTCTTTATTTTTCTCATTTTTGTATTTTTCTAAGTTTTTTATTCTTTCTTTCATATAATTTTCTCTTGAATTAAGACCAATATATTTTAAATTATAGTCACTATTACTACAGCCACTAATAATTCCAATACCAAACCCGTTGTTTTTAATATAAGTATTATTTCTATTTCCTTCATTTATTGATATAGACTTTAATACTCTTTTTACATCTTCTTTATATGTATCAGTAAAAGCTCCATTTTCGATATTAAAATACTCATAAATGTTCTCATCTTCGCAATTTACATCACTAAAAATAATTCTATAATTTATATTTTCTAATACTTCTAAAGCCTTATTTTTAAACTCTTCTGGAACTATTAATGAATTCAATATTCTCATATTCAAAAGACTTCCTTCTATGTTTTTCCTCTTTGTTTCATCTAAATCATCTTTAAAATCAATTACTTTATAGAAATCTTCATATGGAATCAAATACTCATCTAGCTTTCTTTTAACTTTTAAGATGTCAGCCTCTTCTTCAATTACTTCCTTAGAATTAACCAGATTATCAATTTCTTTATTTATAGTATCTATTTCTTCAAATGTCTTTTTCATATAAATTTCACTATTTAGCTTCAATTCATTTACTTTACTTTTTATGGTCTCTGCTATTATACTAATCATATTTCTAATGCTATCACAATGATTTATTTCATAGATTTCATTTATTTGTTTATATATTTCTATTATTTCTTCTTTACCTATATTAAGTTCCTTAAGCCCTGTTACATATTCATTAATTTTTTCAATATACTCGCTTTTAACAGTAGTTAAATATTCTTTTGACTCTGCTAATACATTTTCTTTAGTTTTTACAATTCCCTGCTGTTTACTTTGTTTTTCTTCCATAAGATTTAAGTCACTTGTTATATTTTCATGCTTTGTAATTAAGTTATAAGATAATCTTACTGCAATATCATATTCCTCTATACTAGTTAAAATATTTTTAAAATCATGCTCTGTATCTTTATCTAAAATACCCCTTAAGTCCTCAGTATGTTCAAAAAATGATTCGTCTCTATAATACTCTTCTTCATCAAGAATTTCTTTAAAATTCTTTGTTTTTTTATACAATTCATTATCTAATTCTTTAGTTAACTTTTCTTTTTCTATTTTAGTTTGTAGTATTCTATTACTCTCATTTTCTTTTGTTTTTATTTCTGCTTTTATTTCATTTAATACTTTTTCTTCCTTTGATATTTCATCTCTAAGAATAAAGCCTTTATTTCCTTTTAATGTTGATTCCTTAATTTTAGCTTTACTAAGCTCATTTTGCATTTCTTTTAATGTAATTTTTTCACTATCCGTATTTTTCTGCTTATCCTTTAACTCATTTTCACTTTTTTCTAATGACTTAGTAAGCTTTTCAAAATTAGTTAATTTATTTTTATATTTAACTACTTTTTCATATAATGCATTTAAATTATATTTATCAAATATTTTTTTTATTTTATTTGAGCCTTCTATGCTCTTTTTAAGCTCTTCAAGTCTTAAATTTAAATTATCCATGTTATCCATAGCTTCAGCCATAGGTCTTAAATCATCATCAGATAAAGTGTTTAAGGATTCCTTCAAAATCTCATAGATTACTGTCGGCTTAAAATCTTTTGATAATTTTGGACTTCTAAGTTGAATTAATAAATTTAAAAGATCCTTGTAACTTTCAATATCAGAATATCCAAATAAATGTTCATTTACTTTTTCCATATATTCTTTCTGACTTGTTGTATAGATATTTCCATCACCTAATTCATTTTGCATCTGTTTTGATGTAAGCGGAAGCTTTTGACCTGAAAATTTGTATAATTTTAAATCAACATTTATTCTTCTTCCATCTTTTAATATAAAATACCATGAATCTAACTGTTTGCCTTTGCGGCCCCTCATTCCCATACCTATTGTTATGTAATTATTTGATTCAGGTTTTACAAACTCAATATATAAATAAGAAATCCTATCTTCATCTTCTTCATTAACAAGTATGTAATTCTCTATTTTTCTTGCATTTGAGCCAAAGGGATCTAGCCTTGAAGGCCTTTTATCTCCATCAAGTAGTAAAGGTATGAAACTTTGGGTAGTTACTGACTTTCCGCTTCCATTAGTTCCTCTAAATATGATTTTACCATTTGATAATTTAAACTCTTCATCATCATAATACCAAAAATTAAAAAGTCCAAATTTATTAGCTGTCCATCTTTCCATCTATTTTTCCTCTCCACTATAATCCTCTGGATATTTACCTGTAACTTTTACTATTAAAGGCATTAATTCTACATAACCATCTTCAATATTTATTAAATAATATTCCTTCATAAAACTTTTTATAGTTCCTAAATAGTAACTATCTAAAGCTTCTCTAAAGGCCTTAGTAAAACCATGTCCATATTCCTTTTTAACTTCTAATAGTATTTCATCGAAAAGTTCTTCTTTTATAATAATTGTATCTTTATCATTGATAATAAGCCTTCCATCTTCAAACATATTTTTTATTTTGCTATTAACAAATAGTGCTATTGAACTTTCTCCTCTTCCACTTGGAAATGTGTCTTTAATTTCATTTACATTTTTTATTATCGCCATAGCCCCATTTTTATGAACATGAATATCCCATTCAAGATATTTTTCAAAGATACTTTTTATAGAATTTCTATAATTCTTTATGTACTCATAATCGCTACTATTTTCATCATTATATACTATTGGAGATAATAAAAGCTCTCTAAAAACTCTGTTTTTTCGTATTATACCTTTATCAGTGCTAATCCCCTCTATTGCATCTTCTAAAAGTTCTTCATAACTTTCCGAATCAAGAATTTCTCTGTTAAATCTTCTAACTATATACCTAGAAATTCCAGTACTTTCATATAATATTTCACCATTTTCACTTTTATTAAAGTCTTCTTCTTCACCATCATTTTTCTTAATGATTCCAAGTTCTAAAGAAAATTTTAATACTGTTATTAGGCTTTTCCTATTTTTAAATACTGTCCATTCTATTTTTTCACCTAGATAATTATGTTCTATATATTCAGTTATATTTGATAAAACAAACTGTTCTTCTTTATTTTTATCTTCAAGATACATTAAAATAAGCAAAAAGAAAATATATTCTTTTTTATTATTAAAGCCTTGTATTCCCATCCAATTTTTAGGTATTGCAGGAATTTTTTCAAGTTTAATAAAATCCTCTTTAATTATTAGATTATATGAAAGATTATCATTTATGAATTCTCGATAATTATCTACATTATCTATAATATCGTAATAGAGTTCACGGTCTTTTTCCTTTAAGATAATATAGTTTTCAAGTAGTTGTGTAAATTTCATTAAAAATTATTCCTCCTTGAAAATAAGTTCATAAGCAGGCATAGTTAAATCACCATCTTTGCATTTTATAAGTATAGTTTCATTTTTATCTAAATTTTGAACCTTATAAAACTTCCCAAATTCATTTTTTACCCATTCATTATTTTTTCTATTTAAACCTAAGGACAGCCATCTTAAAAATACTGTTCTTTCTTCTCTTGTTATACCATCTAAATCCTTAAAAGATAATTTATTGTCCTTTATTCTACTTTCAAGAATATAACGTTCTTTTTCCCTTTGCCTAATCACCTCAATAGCTTTTTCTTTCTTTTCTTTATATTTATCTTTAACATATACCCTGCTTGCCGTTTTTTCTCTATACCTATTACTTGGCTTTACTGTTACTATTGTGGATTTTTCTTCAAATATGCTGCTATTTATACTTTCAGTTTCACGGTCACTTTCGCAAACTATATGCCTCGAGGAAATAACTCCAAATACAACAGATGAAAGCTTATGGGCTTCTTCAATATCCTCACAGTTATTAAATATGTTAACTAAAGTCATATACTCCTCTTTTCTGCTTCCACCGGAGGTTTTCATATCAATAATTTGAAGTGCATACCTAGTGATTTTTCTGACTATTTCATTAGTATTATTAAGAAGACTATCTATCATAGAAATATTCTTTCCATCACCTATGAACCATTGCTTTATATTTATGTACCTTTCATAATTCAAATCAAATTTTTCTTGTATATTATAATTTTTATCTAAAGAAATATTGCTCTTCTCGTATTCAATTAATTTCTTTATATGCTGCTTTACTAAATCATCATTAATATTTTGAAAAATCAGCATTATTTCAGGTACATGCATCTGTATTCCCTTGATAAAGTTTCTAATATATCTCACAAAATTTTCCTTAAATAATAAAAATTCTGTAGTCTTTAATAGCTGTTCTGTTTTAGGAGAATAAAATATACTAATATAGTCCTGATAATTTTCATTTAAAGTTTTAAAATCACTATTTAAAGTATTCCACCATGAAAAAATCTCTTGCTCCTCAACTGATGCAAGATTATTTATTTGTTTAAGAGTATCTTTAAACCTCTCAATTAAAGGTATTTCTAATGAACCTCTTGATATTTCATTAGCACCTTCAAGCTTAATAAGAGTTCTCTCAAGTTCAATAGTATTAGGTGAAATCTGATATTTAAACTTTCTATTTTTAAATTCCTCTAAATTCTTAGCTCTTCCTGTATCTTGAATTGTTAAAAAGTTTCCCCAAAGTTCTAAAGAATCTAAATCCTGCTTTAAATTATCTAAGCTATAATCATCAAAACCTTCAATTTCTTTAATCTGTGTATAAATATCTTCTTTGTAAAGCCATAATTTCATCTTCTCATATTGACTATATGCTATTCTTAAAATCACTCTATATCTATGCGCATTGTCAGCTGTAAGATATGAGGCTTCCATAACCTTCTTTTGAGTTTTTAAATTGATCTCCATTGGAATTACCTTCCTTTTAAATTCTTTCCTTTATAATACCTTACATTATCAATATAGTACTTTCTACATTCAATAAAAATTCTTCTAAAACCTTTACTGCGTCTTGTATTAAGAACCTTTCAAAAACACAATATATATATTACATACTTTCCATTATTAAGATATTAACTAATATCATCATAATAATATTCATAATAAATATCTGACATATTATCTCCAAATCCCCAGCCTATACCTGCTGCTTTTACTTTTATTTCATGTGCCTGATCTTCAAATACTTCTTGCAAATCATATTTTTGTATATAATCTAATGCATTTATATATGACTTTTCAATGTTAATGTAAAATTTCTCATCTATATCCCCATATTCTCTTGTAAATTTAATTCCAATTTCAGTGTAATAACACATTAATTCAGCAATTAATTCTGAGTTTGAAGTCAATTTTTTATATTCACGTATAGCTTCATTAATCTTAGAGTATCTTAATTTCCCAAAGCCTCTGTCTGGAAAAAATTCATTTTTTATAACATTTTTATATTTTTCCCAAATCTCTATTTCAGATTGTGGTAATAACTTAGCTTTATAGTATTCTTTAACATTCGGATATAGTTTTACTAATTCAATAATCTCATTTATTAACTCCTCATCCCCCTTATTTCTTAAGTGCTTTTTTAAATCAACTAGCTTTAAATTATTCACGTATCATTACACCTCTTACCTATAAACTATAATTTTTATGATTATCAATCATATCATCCCATATTTTTTTATTTATTATAGCATAAATATACTTACTCCTATTAAACAATAATTTCTTGTATTATATATAAAAGCCGAGATTTTCTAATAGTCTAATATCAGCTTTTATCAAAATATTGTATCTAAATTAATACATTACATGTTGGAAAATTTTACTTCTACAGAAATGTCATTTTTACTTTCTGAACTCTCTTATGATACGGTGATATAATTTTTATAAAAATATTTCCAATATTACTGAACAATATTAATAGGACTTCCCTTAATAAATGCTTCAATGTTATTTGCTAATAAATTTAGAAGTCTTTGTCTTGACTCAAGGCATCTCCAACCTATATGTGGAGTAAGAATAACATTCTTCATATTAAAAAGTGGATTATTTAATTCTGGAGGTTCTTGTTCTTGAACATCAAGTGCTGCTCCTGCAATTTTTTTATTTTTAAGAGCTTCAATTAAATCCGCTTCATTTATAATTGCACCTCTTGCGGTATTTATAATAAAAGCTTGTGGCTTCATGAGTTCTAATTTAGACTTATTAATAAGATACTTTGTACCAGGAGTGAGCGGACAATGCAAAGTAATAAAATCACTCTCTTTAAGAAGTCCGTCAAGACTTACAAATTTAACATCTAAATCCCCTAAATCTTTTGATGTTCTACTATATACAAGTATATTCATCCCTAGTGCTTTAGCTACTTTCATTACTTGCTGACCAATAGCACCAGCACCAATAACTCCAAGAGTTTTGTTTTGTATTTCAAAATGAGGCACCTTAAGATACTTAGTAAAGTTATCATAATTTTTATTTTCAATCATTCTTTGCTGCTCTGATAATGACGAAGTTAAATTCAATATAAATGTAATAACTAACTGAGCTACTGCCTCGCTGCTATAACCTGGCACATTACATACAGATATATTTTTTTCTTTTGCAGCTTCAATATCAATATTATTATAACCTGTACCAGCTTCACAGATTAATTTAACACAATGTGGAAACTTTTCAATTAACTCTCTACCAATTGGCATTTCCTTTGTAATTACTATTTATTGGTTTTTAACTCTTTCTAGAATTTCCTCATTACTACTATTTTCATATTTAGTAACTTTGCCTAACTTATCTAGTGATGAAAAGTCCAGTTTATTATCAAAATTTATTTTACTTGAATTAAGAAATACAATATTACTCATTATTCTCCCCCATCTTTCCTTTTAATCTATTTTATTTATAGTTTTACTATTATTAATCCTTTTAACAAGCAAGGTGCTCACTCTCATATTTGTATTTTTATTCCTGCTTATATAGATATTATATAATATCTGTAATGTAATATGCAAAATTAAAAATTGATAAAAAATAAAGCTATCCTTTTGTGGATAGCTTTATAATTATTCACTATGCACTAGTCTTGTTCTATCCCGTGGGATAAGTGTCATTTTTCTAACATTATCTATATCAAGTAATAATGCAGTTATCCTTTCAAGCCCTATTGCTAATTCTGAATTATGCTCTACATTTTTTCTAACACTTGTTCTATCATCCATGATATCAAAATAAAAATTCCAGCAAAAATAGTTGTCATACGATAAGTATTCTGTTATAATATTTCTCAAGTAATAACAATTATTATAGGAGATTTTATATGAATAAAAAAGATACTCGAGAATTAATTTTAAATATGGTTAATTTTTATAGTTTATTTAATGTTGAATTTATAGACCTTATTCCTGACCTAACTAATATAGAAATTACTCCTCTTTTTTCAAAAATATTAAATTTTATTCATTTTGAAGGTACTACTACAGCATCAAGAATAAGCAAAAAATTAAATATATCTGTACCAAATACAAGCAGAAGTATTAATACTTTATATAATCTTGGTTATTTAATAAAAAACAAAGATGAGAAAGACAAAAGAATTGTTTATATCTCACTATCAAATAAAGCATTAAATATTATTTTATCTGTTGCTGCAACTGAGCAAGACGCTTTTTTAGAAAGATTTAATGTTCTTTCAAACGAAGAAATATCCGAGTTATCTCAATCATTATTAAAAGCTCAGAACTTGATTATAAAAATGCGAGATTCACATGAAGATAAGACATAATCAAAAAATTTAATCAATGAACAAAATAAATTTATAGTTTAGACAAAGAATAAAGAAAAAATTTTGAGGAGGTATTTATATATGATTAAACCTTTATTTTTAGCTCATGGTTCACCTATGATGGCAATTGAGCAAAGCGTATATACTAAATTTTTAAACAGTCTTGGAAACTCTATTAAACCAAAAGCTATAGTTGTTTTCACAGCTCATTGGACAACTGAAACACTTACTATTTCTGCTTCAGATTCTATATATGATACTATGTATGATTTTTATGGATTTCCAGAAGAACTTTATAAAATTAAATATCCTGCAAAAGGTTCTAGTGCTATTGCAGCAAAAATTCAAAATAAATTAATTAATTCAGGTATTAATGTAAAGACGGATTTAACAAGAGGCTTAGATCACGGTGCTTGGACTCTTTTACAGCATCTTTATCCCAAAGCTGATATACCTGTTGTTCAAGTTTCTATAAATTATACTCTGCCTATTGAGCAGCAAATTAAAATAGGTAATGCTATTAAAGAACTTGCTAATGAAGATATTTTGGTTCTTGGAAGTGGAAATACAGTTCATAATCTAAGATTAGTTGATTTTGATAGCAAGACTATTGATTCTTGGGCCAAAGAGTTTGATGATTGGTTGATTGACAAAATAGAAAACAAAGATATAGATGCCCTTAATAACTATAGAAAATATGCGCCTCATGCAAATTTAGCAGTTCCAACAGCTGACCATTTTGTCCCTCTATTTATAGCTTTAGGCAGCAGCTTGGAATTAACCCCTAAAGTTATATATAGAAATTATCAATTAGGAAACTTAAGTTATCTTTGCTTTGAATTTTAAAAATAACCTTGAGAATAAGACCTTTTAGGCTTTATCTCAAGGTTATTTTCATCTACTATACCTACCAAGCTTGGTGTTGTAATTGATACAGATGTTGATAATACTTAAGCGTATATTTTCCGAAGTAGAGATTTTTCTGTCGTTTCAGTTGCTAAAGATAATTATTCACTATGGCACTAGTCTTGTTCTATCCCGTGGGATAAGTGTCGTTTTTCTAACATTATCTATATCAAGTAATAATGCAGTTATCCTTTCAAGTCCTATTGCTAATCCTCCATGAGGGGGCATTCCATATTTAAAATTATCAATATAACTTTCATAATTTGACGGCTTTAAACCTTTGTACTTTATATTTTCTATCAATGCATTATATTGATGAATCCTTTGGCCTCCTGTAGTTATTTCAACTCCTCTAAATAATAAGTCAAAACTATGGGTTTCATTTTCTCCACAAGGCATTGTGTACATTGGTCTCTTTTTCCTTGGATAATGGGTTAAAAATATAAAATCACTACCAAATGCCTCTTTTGCATATTTACATATTAATTTTTCACCTTCCGGGTCTAAGTCCCCCTCCAAGTCTGCTTTATTATATTTTGTTTTTAAAATCTCCAGAGCCTCACTGAATTTTATTCTAGGAATACTATTTTCTATAGCTGGAATTTTCACATCTAGTAACTTAAGATATTTATCTCCTTCAGAGCTTACCTTGTTTAAAATAAATTTTAATAATTCTTCTTCTAAACTCATTATATCCTTCTCATCCTCAATAAATCCCATTTCTAAATCCATACTAACATATTCATTTAAATGCCTTGTAGTATTATGCTCTTCTGCCCTATATACATGGCCAATTTCAAAAACCCTTTCAAAGCCTGCACCTACCATCATCTGTTTATAAAATTGAGGGCTTTGTGCTAAATATGCCTGTTTTTCAAAATACTGAACCTTAAATACTTCGGTGCCTCCTTCTGCTCCTTCTTCTACAAGTTTTGGAGTCGATATTTCTGTAAAACCTTCCTGCACTAAAAACTTTTTAAAACCATCTACTATAATATTTTGTATTTTAAATATAGAATTAACTTTTTCATGTCTTAAACTAAGCATCCTATTATTTAGCATAATATCTAAATTAACATCTAGATTTTCCTTATTAATTTCTATGGGAAGCTGTTCATCGCAACTCGAAATCACCTTTATAGCTTCAATATTCAATTCAAAGGAATTTAATTTATTATTGTTTTCGCTAACTCTTCCAACTATACTTACTACAGATTCTAGCTTAATATCAATATCTTTTAATTTAGCATTTTCTACGATGCATTGTACAAGACCAGTTCTATCTCTTAATATTATAAAAGTTATAGCTTTTAATTTTCTAAGCTTATGAACCCATCCTTTAATTTCTACATTCTCATTTATCTTTTTATTTAACTCATTTATCATTGTTCTTTTCATTTTTTTCACTCCTAAAAATATTCTTATACGATAATAAGGACAAAATTTTATTTCAATCCTTTAGATAAAAATCAACCTAAGCTGTATTTATTATAATAATTGTATATAAAAAATCCCCTCCAGCTAAAACTTAACTGAAGGGGCGAAAAATCCGCGGTACCACCCTAATTAACATAAATAATATACATAGTTAAAATTCAAATAATACATAAAATGAACAGGCCTTAATTCATTTTAAATTGAAATATAAAAAGCTTCCACTTCATTATAGAAGTGAAAGCTATACTTCACGGTACCATTCTACTTTGACTAAGTACATAACTTAAGTCGTCTCAATCCCTTTAACGGAGGAATCCGTCTTATCTTACTGTTATTTTCAGATAAGCTTCTCCGAGATGTCTTCAATAAAACTTTTCTCATAGAGCTTACACCATCCTCTACTCGCTTAAGATACTAAGATAATATCTACTATTCTCTTCATAGAATTTGTATATTTATTATATAATAGCAATAATATTGAAACTTGTCAACATTATAACTTAATTAATCAAAATCTTTTTTCACTTTCAGCACCCTCTTATAAATAAAATTCCACCTGAAAAGTTTCAATTAAATCCGCTTCATTTTATTATTCATTGTTACCTCATATAATTTTCTATAATCAAAAAACTACGTTAAAACATAGTTTACTACATATACTTAATTTCTTTTTCTCAATTTATAATATACCTATACTATAATTACTTCCAATATAACATACACTATAATTATTATTTTTCAGGTAAATTTTCAAAAGAAAGAATATTCAAAATATTTAGAGTATGGTATAATATTATAAAATATATAAAGGTGGTATGCTTTATGGAAAAATATAGGGATCATGAAATCATCGTAATACAAAATAATGAAAATCAATACCCATATAAGGCAATTGCAAAAATAGGTGATAATGAAATAAAGCATAAGGGACAAAGTGAGTCCGAAGCAATTTATTTAGTTAAGCAAAGCATCAATAAATTAAAATCTAAAAATATACTTTAACTGTAGTATATATGTAAATTCAAATGAATAAAAATTGTTATATTTAAAATATCTGGTATCGAAGCTACATAAAACCCTCGACTAATGTCGGGGGTTTTACCTTTTATTTTTCACCAATTATCTATTCAAAATATTTTTTTATATCTTCTAAGTTTTTAATATCTAAAATATCTTCAATAATTAAATTTAACCTATCACTATCTAAATTTTCTATTTTTTTATTATAATCACTATTTAAATCTCCAAATTTTTTAGTAAGTAAATTTTTAACTCTTTCCATATCCTTTAATCTAATATTTTCTCTTTCTTGTTTTCTAGTTTCTTTTTCAGTTTCTTTCCTAACTTTTTCTTTCATTTCTTCTATCATAAATGCATTATTAGCTACCATATTTTCCACTCCTTCTCTATTATCAGCTTCTAATATTTTAACTACATTTTCTCTTATAGTTTCATCAACAGTATTTCTAAGCCAATGCTTTAGTATTTCTTTTTCTCTACTTGTCAATTTATCAAATTTTAATGCCACAGACTTTAATCTCTCGAAAAATTCTAATGGATTCACCTTTTGATCTAGTAAGAATATAGCTGATGTAATATTATTATTTTTTATTAATTCCTCTTTAGTATATTGATGATTTACATCAAATAATTCGTACTTAAAGTTAACTATATTATCCCCAAAAAGCTCACTAGTGTTTACTATATCTTTAAAATATCTTGGCGAATTCCACCTTCTTATAGAGTTATATAAGACTATTGGAACTACTGCAGGAATTTTAAATCCTTTTCTATTTTTCTTATTTTCTTCTTTTAAATTTTTAATATATTCTCTAAGTATCTCATTAATGTAAAAAAACAATCTTAAAGGCATTCTATAGTCCACTGTTGATTGAAATTCTAAAAGAGTATAAAAAATCACCTCTTCACCATCAATACTTGCTTTATATACAATATCTGCCTCATTTTCTTCATAATCTGATAATATGTATTGCTTATCTATCAAAATTAAATTTTCTTCATTTAAATCTTTTGCCCAAGATGCACTGAGCATTTCTTTAACTAAATTCAAAAACACTATTTTGTTGGAGTAAAGATCTTTGTAAGACTTATCGTGCATATTATTAATAGCCTTTTTATAACCCATTCTTTTACCTCAATTATATCATAAATTTAGATTTGAGCGCTCATTTATCTATACTATAATTATTTCCAATTGCAAACAAATTATACGCACATACGTTCTTGATGTTGCACAAGCTATAAATGAAGTTTTAAGTGCTAATACATGCGATGTATAATTAAATGAATCTTCAACTTTAGAGGAAGCTTAGGCACAATAAAAATTAACAAGTTAATCATAATATTAAATTCTAAAAGGAGGCAAAGAAAATGGATATGGAGTACACTTTATCAATGACTTTTTTAACTAAAGCTGGGACAAAATCTTTTTTAAGTATCAGCGGGGAGTAAAATAGTCTGTATCCACTTTATTTCATCAATTAAATACTGAAATGATGTTTCTACAGACTATTTACATATGAAAAATTATTTAATACAATTTACTTTTTCTATCTCTTATTTGTAATATTTAATTTTGTTTTCATCATTAAATAAATTTATTTTATGATAAATAACTTCCTTCATAGCTTCTATACATGGTGGATAAATAGCATTGGGTTCACGAGCACCTAAATCTTCTATTAATATTTCACGGCATTTCTTATAAAATGCATCTTTTATATCGCTGGAAATGTTTATTTTAGATATTCCCAATTTTACAGACTCTGCTATCTCATCATCTGAATTGGCTGATCCTCCATGTAATACTAATGGGATTTGTATAGTTTCTCTTATAGTTTTTAATAAATCTAATTTTAATTTTGGTTTCATATTTTTAGGATAAATTCCATGAGATGTACCAATAGCAATTGCTAATGTATCAACTTCAGTTCTATCAACAAATTCTTTTGCTTTTTCTGGATCTGTATAAATTATTTCATCACTACCATACTCTCCTCCATTGCCTGTTGTACCTATAGTTCCAAGTTCTGCTTCAACTGAAACATTAAGTGGACGCGCTACTTCAACTACTTTTTTAGTAATTGCTATATTTTCTTCAAATGTCAAATGCGAAGCATCAATCATTACTGAAGTAAATCCACATCTTATTGCTCTAAGAATTTGCTCAAAAGTTCCGCCATGATCTAGGTGGATAACTACTGGGACATCGGCTTTTATAGCTTCTTCTTTTACACTTGCAATAAAGCTATCTTCTACAAATGATAATTCATCTGGATGTATTGCAATAATAACTGGAGCTTGCTTTTCATTACATGCTTCCATAACACCTTTTAAAATCATATTACTGCTTGTATTAAAAGCAGGTACTGCAAATCCATTTTTTTGTGCTACAGATAATAGTTCTTTCATATTCATTAACATAACATCATACTTCCTTCTTTTTAAATTTTTATTTTATATATTTTAAATTTTTCAACCTAATTTTTGTTATTTGACCCTGATAACCTTATATAATTTCTTACTAATTCAATGCTGTCTTGTTCAACTTTATGCATCATAACATAATAGTTAATGTTTGGATCTTTTTGCAATATAGACTTTATAGCTTCAACATTTGCATTCATAAAATCACAACCAACATTAATTTTATTAATACCATATTTAACAGCCTTCAAAATATTATCTCTTCCCGAACCAGATCCTCCATGAAGAACTAATGGCATTTTTGTTAATTCTTTAATAGTTTTTAATCTTTCAAAATCAAATTCTGGAACCATTCCATCCGGATAATTTCCATGTGATGTTCCAATTGATATTGCTAGTGCATCAATTCCAGTTTCCTTAGCAAATTTTAATGCCTCTTCTGGATTCGTATACATGTCATCATTTGTAAATGCACATCCCTCTGTCGCACCTAAACATCCGATTTCACCCTCAACACTCACACCCTTTGGATGAGCATAATTTACAACTTCTCTTGTCATATCGATATTTCCCTGTAATCCAAAACGTGATGCATCTACCATTACTGAAGAAAATCCATCATCTATTGCTTTTTTTAAATATAGAACTTCTTGTCCATGATCAAAATTTAAAGCTACCTTTATAGGAGTTCTGCTGGCTAGAGTTTTTACAATAGGGGTTATAAGTTCACTATCACAATGATCAATTAAATGTTCTTGATATAAATTGATTATAATAGGTGCATTTTCTAGCTCTGCAGCCTTAATTACGCTTCTTGCTGTCTCTAAATTAAAACAATTAATAGCCATAACTGCATAATTTTCTTCATTTGCTTTTTTCAGCATTTCTGTCATAGAAACATACATAACACTTCTCCTTATCTATACGAATATTTATTTTATTTCTATACCTGATAAATCCACTTGTTCCTCTTCTTCCTCTTCTTCCTCTATTTTTTCTTTAGCATCTTTTTTAAGAGCTACAAGTAAAATTGCTGTAATAACAGATCCAACACCTAAAGCAACTAAGAAACCTATTGGGTTTTGCATTGCAGGTACAATAAACATTCCTCCTGAAGGAACTGGAGAACCAACATTTAATAACATGATTAACGCACCACCAACAGCTGCACCAACAGAACAAGAGAAAATTACACGAAGTGGATCAACTGCTGCAATAGGAATAACACCTTCAGTAATCATACATATCCCCATTGGAAATGCTATTTTTATATTATCTGATTCGCCCTTAGTATACCTAGCTCTTCTTATTAACCATGATAATGTAACTCCAAAAGGTGGAATCATAGAAGCACAAATCTTAATAGCTTCTGGTCCATAAACCCCTTGTAATAGAAGTCCATCTGCAAAAAGAGATGCAACCTTATTAACAGGACCACCAAAATCAAATGCTGCCATAGCACCCATAATAGCGCCAAACACGGCTTTTGATCCGCCTTGCATGTTATTAAGCATATTTGTAAGTGCAGCTGAAGCTGCTGCTATAGGCCTGCCAATTACAAAAAACATAACTAATCCTATGACTACAGAAGATATTAGTGGAATAATCATCATTGGCAATAACCCTTGAGCCCACTTAGGTACAACTATAATTTTCTTTAAATAATTAACAAAGTAACCCGCAAGATAACCTCCAAGCATTCCTCCTAGGAATCCAGCACCCATAGCATTAGCTACCATACCCATTAATAAACCAGGTGCAATACCAGGACGGTCTGCAATAGAGTATGCAATAGCAGCGCCCATAACTGAAGGTAACAACCCCATACCAAATACCCCTAATGAAACTGCTGCCTGCCAAACATTATAAGAACTTTTATAATCAGAGATTAAAGATGGATTTCCTCCTGCTAAATTACCAATAGCGATTAATAGACCAGATGCTACAACTAGTGGAAGCATGTATGATATACCTGTCATAGCATGTTTTTTTAATTGTAATTTTTTTAACATAATAAGTCCTCTCCCTTTCTCATAATATTTTTACTTTAACCCTAAATCTTGTTGAATCTTATTAATCAGCGCTTTTGGAGCTTTAATTACAATATCTGTTGAAACATCAATTACTTTTTTTCCTTTAAATCTTTCCCTCCCACCTACTTTAATATCTGCTGCAATAATCACTACATCTGCTTCTTCAATTTCTTTAAGACTAAGTTCATCTTCTGTTCCAATTGTCCCTTGTGTTTCAATATGGATTTCATGGTTCAATGCTTTTGCAGCACGTACTAATTTTTCTTTTGCTATATAAGTGTGCGCAATCCCAGATGTACAAGCTGCTATTCCTACAATTTTCATATACAGTTCTCCCCCTTTTATTTTTTATTTATATAAATATTATTGTTAAGCATTATTAATTTGATAATTTCATCCAATTAATCCTTATTAGATTTCCTCTGGTCTTGTAAATATTTCATATACTTCTTCTGGTGTTGTTGCTTTTAATAAATCCTCACATGCTTCATCATCTCCAAGTTTTGCTGCTACTTTTGAAAGTAACCTAACATGAACACTATTTTTATCAAATTCAGTTACAGCAAATAGTATAACGAAGTTGACTGGTTTACCGTCTAAAGTCTCCCATTTAATATCTGCATTTGTTTTACCAAAAGCTATTGATGTTCTATTTACAAATTTAGATTTTCCATGAGGAATTGCAATTCCATTGCCTATACCTGTTGAACCCAAAGTTTCTCTGTAATATACATCCTCCAAAAATGCTTCCTTATTTGAAAGTGCACCTGCATCATATAATAATTCTGTAAGTTCTATTAATGCTTCTTCCTTTGTAGTCGCTTTCATATTTAGTTTTATTGTTTCTTTTAATATAACTTTTGCTAAATCTGCTTCCATTTTTGTACCGCCTTCACCATTTAATTTAAAGTATTGCTTTATATCTTTTTCTTTCTTACATTTCATTAAATAATTAGCATAACTTTCTCTAACATTAAAATTAACTGCTTCTTTTAAAATGTGAGTCATTAGTTCAATATTTTCCATAGCAATGTAAAATACTAATTGCTTCTCACTATTTTCTATTTCATTTATAGAAAGCCCAAGTATACATTCTTCCCTGCAAAATCCTAGTTGGATTTTCAAATTTCTAGTAATATCTATTTCATTAAAATTAATATTCACCTTGATATTTCTTTTAATTTCTTTCTTTACTTCACTTTCTTTTTTGTTAAAATATATTAAATTCTCCCATAGATACTCCCCTATAAATTTAGTTGTGACTGGCATCTTCGAAAATTTGTCTTTATCATTAAGTAAAAAATCAGATATGTTTTTAATATCATGCTCATTTAAAAATGTTGATACCAATAGAAAAGGATTACTTTTTAAATCTAATGGAACTGTCGAAATTACAAAATCAATATCATCAAGATTCATATTCATGATTCTATTTGCTGAAACACTTTCTATAATTTCAAACTCCGGAAAATATCTTTTAAGTTTTGTACTTAAGAGCTTGGATGTTCCGTATCCACTATGACATACGACTAGAACCCGTTTCCTTTCAGAATAACTTTCCTCCAATCCTAACTGATAATATAAAGTTAGATATCCAATTTCATCTATAGGAATAACTTTTAGTTTCATATCATGGGATACCATAAGTGCAGCCGCTTTACATATATTTAAAAGAATAGGATAATGCCCTTTTATATCATTCATAAGTGAATTTGATATTTGAATATCATGTTCCATACGATTTAACATAGGACGTATATGAAGTAATAATTTTTCCATTATATTTTGATTTTTTACAATATTGATTTGTAAAATCTCTTCTATGCACTGAGTCACTTTATTTCTATAGGTTATTGCTAAACAATCTAATTGGTTTAGCACTTCGTCTTCATTTTCTGTTACATCTTTAATTAATCCAAAAGATATGAAATATTGATATAAATAATAAACTTCACTCTCATCTAATTTCATCTCAAAATCTCTATTAATTTTGTTAATGCATAAGACAGCTTCTTTATAATCCTTTTCTGCCTTAAATTCGCCTATAACTTCCTTTTTGTATACCGTTCTCCCCTTTGAACCTCTTACCATTGAAATTAAAATATGAGTAAGTAAATTAATATAGTATGGATCATCTATTCTACAGTTATATTTTTTTTCTAGATCAAGTAAAAGTCCATTCACATATATTATCTTATTTTTTTCAAATAACTCTGATAATCCATTTAATGTAACCACATCTAAACGTGTTGCTAATTCTTCAATATTCTTTTTATTTCTTCCATCTTTTGAATATTCAAATAGCAAAGAAGCAATAGCTCTACGGATATCAACTTCTAATCCTTTTATTTTTGTTCCTTCTACTGTCTTTTCTAGTTTCAAATTAAATGAACAAAGCCATTCTTCTATATATTTAAAATCATTAATTATGCTTGTCTTACTAACGTAATACTTATCAGAAAGCTTTTGAATTGAAGTATTATTATGCGAATCAATGAGCATATCTCTAATGATCTCAATTCTTCTATCATTAATGGAAATCTTCTTATTTTTACTTTTTTGCGATTCAAGAGTATTGTGTAAAATTAGTTTTGCATTCATAACATTTTTTATCGCTATTCCAATACTATGTTTTTTGTCTAATTCAACATTAAATTTGTTTAAATACTGCTCTATTACAACTAAGTCTTTCTTTAAAGTTTTATCAGACACATTCAAGAATTCTGTATAATATTTAATTGGTTTAAATTGTTTCTCATCTAATAACAAATTTATAAATTCAATCTGCCTTGTATTTAGGTTATACATTCTCTTCCCCCTTTACTTTTCTTTGTTGTGTCCTCTATGTGTATACGATAACACATAATTTGATACCTTAAAATTACAAATATGTTCCCTTTAAAATGGAATTTATGTATCATTCATCCTTAACATGAGATACAAAAAGTAATACACTAGAGTCCTGTAAGTAAAATTATACCAAAATGGTATTTTCTTGTAAATTTAACCACCAAATCAAAATTTTGTGAGGTTACAAGATGAAAATGCACAAAAATTTGATAATTAAGCAATATGTTTTCTTTATTCTCTGTAAATGTCCAAAATCATATTTTTCATGTATATCATCCTTATGAATGCACAACTTTCTTATATATATGGATATTTTAGTGATTAATAAAATTACCGGGCATGAAAATGAGATAAACGAAATAAAAGATGCGTCGAAACGCACTAAAAATGTAAAATTATATAAAAGATATTCTATATTACTTAAACATTTTGATGAGTTTAATATATAGAAAGATATTTGAGATGAAAAATATGGATGAGCCACTGCTACTACTTAGATAAAAAATTACAAAGCTAATGGATTAGAGGGATTTGCTTCTCGGTGAACCTACAAGTCATTTAGATACATATTCACAAATGGCACTTGAAAAAGCCATAGAAAATTATAACGGTGCAATTTTAATGATATCTCATTATTACTATTCTATAATAAACTGTGTGGATTATGTTTTACTCATTGAAGATAAGACAATTAGAAAAATGAGTATGCGAAAATTCAGAAAGATGATTTATCAAATTATTTTAATAAAGACTATTTGGAAATTGAACAAAAGAAAAGATTAGTTGAAACGAAAATAGAATTAGCTTTAAAAGATACTGGTTTTGAGCTTGCAAAAACTTTATCTGAAGAGTTAGAATCGCTGATTAAGTTACTTTAGGGATTTTTTTAAAATAACAAGTCAGTATCCTAGTATATTTGACTTGTTATTTTCTTTAAATATGCCATTAATGTCAATGGAGCTGTATTGTTCCTTAATAAACTGCTGAAATCTTAAAAGTATTTTTTCAAAATCTAATCCATTTTCTATTATAAAATTTTCTTTGAAGTTATATGTTGACATATCTGTTTTATTTTCAAGTTTAGAAGAAAAATAATTATATAATCTTTCTTGAAAAACCCTATTAGCTACTCTTACTCTTCCATTAAAATTTTCAAAATATCCAAATACCACACCTAAATTTATGATTGGATTATCAATATTGAAAGTTTTATCCCTTGAATTAATTATTAAATCAAATATATATTCTCTAAGTTCTATATTATTTTCAACATTCTTTATTAAATCATCAAAAAGAGTATTATTTTCTTGAAGAATTTCCTTAACAGCTCTATTAATATATTCTGACTCCCATAATTTCTGATTATCTGACATAATATCTTCGTCAATAATCTGACATAGCCTGCTTACTAAAAAAGGGTAGCCATTTGTATAGAAATAAATATATTCTGAAATTGCCTTAATATCAATCGATATATTTCTATCCTGAGAATACTCTTTAAGCATTGTTGCTATCTCATCTGAATCAAAACTCATATCTACATTAAAGTTTACTGCTATATTCCACGGACTATTATATTTTTTTTCATCATCTTGTCTAATTTCAAGCTTTAAATTCTTAATATCATAAACTCCTGCAAGAATTACTGAAGAAAAGATTTTATCTTTACCTTGCTGCCTTAATAAGAATTTATTTCTAAGCATTCCTAAAAAGCTCATAAATAGCTGATTATTAGAGCTCTTATCTACTTCATCGATAAACAGTACAATCTCCTTATTAACAAATCTACAAAAATTTGTAATAGCTTTTGACACAGCATTTAAATCATTAACTTCTTCAGACAGTTCATAAAGTTTAGCTGAATATTTTTCATTATTAAATTGTATACTATCTCCGAAGATTTTTAATATTGTCTTAGAAAAAGTTCTTTCTTCCTCAAATATTAAATCTCCTAAACCTTCAAAACTAATACTTAAAACTAAATATTCATCTTTTAATTCTTGTTCTAACATGTACATTGTAGTAGTTTTTCCATATTGCCTTGGTCTATTTATAACAAAATAATCTCCTCTATAAACCATATTTTTTATTTTGGTTAGCTTATTAGTTATGTCAACCATATAGTGTAAATGAGGAATACAAACACCTGTTGTATTAAATCTTCTATTCATGTTTAGCATCTCTTTTCTGTAGATCAATGTTTTCTTTTAGCTTTAATTGATAGCAGTACCTATTTTCTTAGCAAAACCCTGTAATAACTATTTTTATATTCAACAATGCAATATTCTCTATAAAACAAAATCTCAAATTTGATTATATTTTACCATAAAAATGAGAGTTTATTTTATTTAATTCTACTAAGTTCATCTAAAAATGCTGGTTTCTTTCTATACATGGCTATTAATTCATTTATTATTGGCGTTTGACTTTGCTCTCCTGCAATTTTTTTATATTTTTTAATTATTGCACATACATTTTTATAATGACTTCTATTTGAAGCACGACTTGCTTCAAACTTTATATATTTTTTATAAAGTTCTATAACTTCATCTTTAAACTTATCCATTAAAATTTCTGCATAACTATATATACTTGCAGGATTCTCTCTTACATATCCCATTATTTCATCTAAATCCTTTTCCTCCAATATTATCTGAAGAAACATACTTTTAGACTGCCAGTCTTGCTTTGCTTTAAGTTTTTGTTTTAAATTATTATAAAAGCTTATTTTATCCTCTGCTAATTCTTTTAGCTCTTTATAATATTCAAATTTTCCTTCAAATAAAAGTTCCTTAGCTAAATTTCTTTGATCATCTTTCATAGATAATTCTTTATATGCTGAATATCTTATTCGTTTCCATTTTAAAATTAAGCCCACAAATCTTTTATCCTGGTTTTCGCCTTCTAACGCCAATTCTATAACTTTTTTGTAATTCTTCTCTTCAAGATATTTCTTTATAAATAATTCTCTAAAAGACGAAAACTTTAAATTATTTTTTATAAACCTCTCTCCTTCTTCCTTAGTCCCATACTTATTTACCATATAAAATAATATATGAAGCACGCTTTCGTTGCTGTATTTCATATTCTCATCATTAGAATTTCTATCAATTAAGCAATTTAATTTTATTTTTAGTTTATCTCTAAGCGCTTCTGTAGTTGAAGCCGCCGCACATAATCTTAGCATATCCATTCTGTAATCTGTCCATCCATCGAAAATCTTGCTTTCACTTTTACTTAATAGTCTCTCAAATAACTCTTCTCTTAGACTATTATCTATATCTTCATTGTAACTTATTATTTCACTTATTAAGTCAAGGGTTTGTGATACTAAGTATCCAATATCACCATCAGAATCATCAGTATATTGAAAAGCCTCTATCCCTTCACCTATTACTAGAAAAGCAATATCAAGTGCTAATATTATATCATCTGTTTCTCTTATTTTTTCTAATAGCTCCTCCATATCACTTACAAAATAACCTGCTTCTCTATAAGAAATGAACCCTTTTCTTCCTAAATTCTTTCTCACAATTGAGTCTATTAACTTTTTACATTTTTTAAGTTCCTGTTCCCTATTTCCTTTTGAGTACCTGACAATAAGGCGATTTTTCAAAGTTCTATCCTTTTGAGTTATATCCAATATGATAGCTATTAATTTTTCTTTTGAAAGATTGTTTAAAACTTCTTTTATTTCTGGTTCTTTTATCTTTACCTTTTTTGCCTTATCATTGCTTATAACATTATTTGCATTTTCAGCTTTACTATTAATAACCTGGCTTATACTTTCAGCTAATTCATAATAAGCTGCGACTTCATGTTTACATGTTGGACCAAAATCATAAGGACAATTACATTCGGAATAAATTATTTCTCCATTATCATCAAGCTGAACTACAACCTGGTAGTCTTCACTTCCCTCAACTTCAAAGGTATAAGTATTATCTCCTTCATTACAAGTATCAACTATATTTCCATCAGTGTAATAGTCATAACCTCTTTTCAAAATTGTTTTATCTACATATTTCTTAAAATCATTAATATTCATGATAACTCCTTTAGTAATTTGCTTTCCTTACAAATAAACTATATTGTTCTGTTCACTTTTATTGCCATTATTATATCATAGAATTGCATAAAATAATTAAAGCTGAAACTTTCTAAATATAAGAAAATCTCAGCTTTTAAATCCATATTATTAATTTCAAATCTTAATTTTTAGTATCTCATCCTTACTAAGTTTTGAGTATTTAATTATTTTCTCTATTGGCCCATTATCTTTCAACATTTCTTTTGCTATTTCTAAAGCCTTCTTTTTTTACCTTCTTCAATTTTCTCTCTATCCCTTTCTAACAAGGTCATATATTCCACCTCCACTGAAACATCATTTTTAAATTTCTGCACTCTCTTATGTATACTTTTAATTAGATTTCCGTTAGCATTTGCTACCACATCATCTCTTGAATCCTCTACATAAGCAAGAAATTCTAATAATTCATCACTTAAATCCTTCATGATTCCTTTTGTATTTAATATTATTTTTTCTGCTTCATCATTTAACATTATACTATTATCTTCTAGGCAAACATTTTGAAAAGTGTACTTATGACGACCTTTATCAAATAAGTCAAATGTACAAAAGATTAGATTGATTTGCTAGAAACTAATTACATTTTCTCTTATTTCATTCCATTTCAAAGCATCACGGATACCATCTTCAAGAGAGTAACTAACCTCCCACTTAATAAGCTCTTTAGCCCTAGAAACATTTGCAAAAGCCCCTGGTACATCCCCTAATCTAGGTTTAGCATTTTCTTTATTAACTGGTTTTCCAATTACATTTTCAAAAGAGGCTACAAGTTCTTTAACGGTGACTCCAGTACCAGTTCCAAGATTTATTACCAGATAGGAAGCTTTTGGACTTCCAGATAAATTGAAAGCTCTATCAAAATGTTCAATAGCTTTAACATGGGCAAGGGCAAGATCCCACACATGAATATAGTCTTTTATTGCTGAACCATCCCTTGTTAGCCAATTTGTACCAGTTATTTTAAAAACATTTCCTTCCTCGGATGCTGCATTAAGTAACGTTCCTAGTACATGGCTTGGATTCTTTATATGAGCACCAGATCTAAGCTTTGGATCCGCTCCTATCAAATTAAAATATCTTAAGGATATTCCCCTCATTCCATAAGCTTCACAAAAATCTTCTAAAACCATTTCCATCATATACTTGGTACGAGCATATGGACTTCTAGGACTAAGAGGTGAATTTTCCGATACCATAAAACCTTCAACATCATCATATATTGAACCAGAAGAGCTGAATACTATATTCTTACATCCTAAGTTATTCAAATTTTTAAACAACTCTATAGATTTTGTAACATTCTCATGATAATACTCATAAGGCTTTTCAACTGATTCTGGCACTACAACCAGTGCAGACAGATGAATAGTGAACTGAATCTCTGGATTTTCTTCAAAGATTTTTTCTAGTAGGTTCTTATCAGCAATATCACCTTTATAGAATATTTTTCCTTTGGTAAATTCCTCTCTTCCTCGAACTAGGGTATCGAGAATTATTGGTGTATATCCATTGTCCTCTAGTGCAGAACATACTGTACTGCCGATATAACCTGCGCCACCTGTAACTAAAACCTTCATTATAATCATCCCTTCTATATTTATTAAATTTACTATTTTTAACTTTAATCATACCGATTTATTATTTCTTTGAATATGCCTTAAACAAACCTGTCTCCTTTGTGATAAAAATACTTCCTGTTGCTTTCATCTTATTCTCAACATACTTTTTGAAATTCTTTAGATTTTCCCCAACTAAAATTTCCTTTGAATTTCCTGTGGTTGAATATAAATAATTAATAATAGGGTCAATTTCAGAAACTATAAGTGAATCTTCATACCTTAATAACTCAATACTATCAAAGCAATTAGAAATTTGTGATGCTCCATTTTCAAGACCAAAGTCTTCTGAAAAATCTGATTGAGCTATAACTATGTTTGATTTAAACTCTTTGAGTAATTCTCTTAATTCAATGAGATGATTTTTCCCTATAGTCGATAAATATAAATATCCTTTAGGTTTTAAAACTCGTTTAATTTCTGAAAGTGCTTTTTGTTTATCCGATATATGATAAAAAATATGATCTGCAATAACAACATCAAAACTATTGTCCTCATATGGTATATTTTGAGCATCAGCGTGGTTAAAGTTAAATTTTTCTGAGTAGTTCCCTAAATTCTGCCTTGCATCTTCAAGCATCCCTTCAGATATATCTGTTAAAGTTATTTTGCAGTTCTTTAGAATTCTATCAATATTTCTAAGCCATAAACTTGCATTTCCACAGCCAAGCTCTAAAACTGTCATACCCTCACAAAGCCCTAATTGATCATAAAACCATTTATGCCAACCATATTTATTTGTACTGAATAAATCATGAAGACTTATTCGTGCAGATAAATTAGCTGAATTTTTGTATTGATTTAACCATATCTTTTCTGTATTTATTATTTTTATTATATTGGTAAATTTAGTCCAATCAAGAGTGCTTTCAGTATCCATCATAAGTTCAGCCTCATTTATAGCCTTCTTTACTAGAACAAGATGATTAATCTTTTCATCAATTATCTCCATTTGCAGGTTTAAGGATTCTCTTACATCATTCTTAAGGTGATCTGATTTTATAAGCTCCTTAATTTCTTCTAGGGAAAAACCTATGAACTTTAAAGTTAATATCTTTTGAAGTTTCTGAAAATCTTCATCACTATAAAGTCTATAACCAGCCTCATTATAACTACTTGGGCACAAAAGACCTTCCTTATGATAATGATGAATAGTCTTTAAGGTTATTCCAGCTTTTTTTGCAAATATTCCTGCAGTATAAAATACTTTATCCTTTTCCATGATTTTCTCCCCTTTCAATTACATTATACGGGTTATCCTAAGGTCAAGGTCAATATATAATTTTAATTCTTTTATTTTATTATCAATGTTTAAAATCCATTCTTTTAACAAAGACTATAAGATATAATTATTGCAAAAGGAGGAATTTCTCATGGCTAAAGTTACTGGTGTAGTTAAATGGTTTGATACAGAAAGAGGCTATGGATTTATATCTTGTGACAAAGGAGATGATGTTTTTGTACATCATTCTCAACTTAAACATAATGGGCCTGATAAAAATCTGCATGAAGATGAAAGTGTTACCTTCGACATTGAACATGGCGAAAAGGGACCTATGGCTATAAATGTTCAAAAATTGTAATATAAAATATCTAATTTAATTGAAAAAAAAGAACCCTTATTTGAGGGTTCTTTCAGCTTTAAAGCGTATTGCCTTTCTCTATATATTCTTTTAAAACTCCACATGTATGATTAAATTGTAATTTTTCTTTTTCCGTTAAGTTTATTTCAACAACTTCTTCTACTCCATTTTTACCTAATATAACAGGTACACTTGCAAAAACATTTTCTTCACCATACTGTCCTTCTAATAATGTAGATGCAGGAAGTATTCTCTTTTCATCATGAAGTATTGCTTTAACTATTTCACTTAAACCTACGCCTATTCCAAACTCTGTACATCCCTTTCCAGCTATTATCTCATATGCTGCATTTGCTGTTCTATTGGTTAACTCATCTAGATTAAGCTCTCCATAAGTTTCTGGTCTTTCTTTCATCAAATCAAATAATGGTTTTCCACCAAAATATACATGTGACCATGGTACCATTTGTGAATCCCCATGTTCTCCCATGCAATATGCTTGTATAGATTTTTGATCTATTCCTGTTTCATCTGATAATATTCTTCTAAGCCTTGATGAATCTAACGTTGTTCCAGTTCCAAACACTTTGTTTCTCGGAAAACCTGTTTTTTTCCATATATAATGAGCTATTACGTCTACTGGATTTGATATAACTATAAATATACCATTAAATCCTGATTCTAGTATTGGATCTATTATAGTATTTACTTCTTTTATTGTATCTTCTAAGTAATCTAAACGTGATTTATTATCCTCTGGTGGTATTCCCAGACTTACTACTACAATATCTGCATCTTCGCAATCTTTAAAAGTTCCTTTTTTACTTTTTACATAATGAGGTAAATATGAAACTGTATCACTTAAATCAACTGCTTCTGCATTTGCCTTCTTTTCTATTTTATCAATCATTACAATTTCATCACATATACCCTGTATTGCTAGTGAAAATGCACAATGTGAGCCTACATTTCCACTTCCAACTATTACTATTTTCCTGGTTTTTATACTCATTTTTAATCACCATCTACTTCCATTAATAATTAGTAAATTAAACCTCTACGATTCAACGATACCGCCTGTAGCTTTTTCAGCATTAGCTTCTATATCTAATGGAATCGTTATATTCAATTTCTTTGCAACATCTGTATTTATAACAACTTTTATTTCACTTAATTTTGTTATTTCAATTTCTGAAGGCTTCTTTCCCTCAAATAATTCTGCAGCTTTAAAGCCTGCTTCTTTTCCCAATTTATAGTAATCTATACCTAAAGTAGCAAGAGCACCTTTACTAATTGCAGCGTCTTCAGCACCAATTACAGGAATGTTTTTTTCTAAACAAAGCTTACCTACTAATGTATAGCTTGAAGCTACTGTATTATCTGTTGGTGTGTATAGTGCATCAATTTCACCAAGAGCACTTGCTAAGTTTTGACTTATTTCATTTGTATTAGTGACTCCTATTTCTTTTACTGTAATTCCATGTTTTTCTGCTTCAGCCTTAAATTCATTAACTTGAATTACAGCATTAGTTTCTGAAGTATTGTAAATTACCCCTACAGTTTTAGCTGTTGGAATTAACTTTATTAATAATTCCATCTGTTTATCTACTGGAGTCTTATTTGATGTACCAGTAACATTAGTACCTGAACTCTTCCAATCCTTTGCAACTCCTGCTTTTACTGGATCTACTACTGCAGAACATACTATTGGTATATCTTTAGTAGCATTGTATGCCGCTTGAACTGCTGGTGTTGCAATTGCAAAGATCAAATCCTTCTTACTATCTGCAAATTGTTTAGAGATGATTTGTGCATTTGCTTGTTCACCTTGAGCATTTTGCTGCTCAATTTTTATGTTTTTTCCTTCTTCATATCCTTTTTCTTTTAATCCATCAATAAAACCCTTATTAGTTAAATCTAATGCATCATGTTGTACTAATTGAATAATTCCAATATTTTTTACTTCTGATGAAGCAGTTTTCTCTTTGCTAGAACCTGTTGCATCTTGTCCACATCCTGAAAGCACTCCACCTACTAAAATTGTACATAATAACATTGCTAATTTTCTTTTTCCTACCATATTACCGTCCTCCTAATATTATCACTTTCACAATTAACATTTTCCTACTATACTACTGTTTTTAATACCATAATGATAATTTTATTTGTAATTTCATAATAAATCGATAATAATTTACCA
>Ga0209281_1000660_pt1 | contig 36760 bp, 34 predicted proteins | sample MedtruBG_FD_187514 | JGI IMG/M metagenome (GOLD analysis project Ga0209281, IMG submission 187514) | Root nodule microbial communities of legume samples collected from California, USA - Medicago truncatula BG (SPAdes) (version 2) | ecosystem: Host-associated > Plants > Roots > Nodule | place... | reverse complement strand
GGCGCCGCGAAGCCGGGCTGACCTCTCGACGATCAGAGCAAGCCTGCGCACAGCAGGCGATGTTCGTGCCGGTGACAGTGGTTGGAGAACGAACGCTTCACCAGAGCGCGTCGTCGGATATCGCTTTTTTCAACTAAACAACCTCGAGCTGCCCGCCGCTGCGCTCGGCCTCTGCTTTGCGACCGGGACTTCGCCCCGGTCGCAAAACGAGGGAACGCTCACCAGGGTTCACGTCCGAGATCCGCTTTTGAAGGCCTTTGTCTGCCCCTCGTACTCAGCCGCAAGGGACGCTCCGCTCTTCGCCCTTGCGGCTTCCGTGCGAGCGTCAAAGCCGGCCTTACGCGGCTCCGGGGTTCACTGATCGAGCAGAGCGTTTAGGTGGACGCCGCACCGGACGCCGTCGAAAAGCAGGCAACGGTCACATACCAATGTCGTGTCGACATTTCACACGAATTACCAGCACGATCGTTCCACATCATGTGTTTATGGGGCAATTGCGAAAATGGTTTCACATCGTGGGACGAATTGTTCACATCCTATAGCCGTGGTTTAGTTGGCTGGATTGACTACATGGTGCGGTAGTGCAATGATTCCGCATCGTACGCGCAATCGTTGGCATCGTGTGCAAGTGCGACGCGGAAACTCCGTGCAAGTCCACGACGAACTGCCGAAATGACTTTGGACCAGCAAAGGGAGTTGCGACGCTTGCCACTGTTTATTTCTGTCGTGAGCGGCAAAGGTGGGGCTGGGAAGACAACAGCAGCAATCTTGATCGCCGGGGAGTATGCGCTTCAGGGGAAGCGTGTGCTTCTCATCGATGCAGACGGCCGCCAAAATCTGCAGGAATGGTGGAAGCGCTGTGAGGCAAAGGACAACCTGCCTGCCAACATCGAACTCATAACTGCCGCGCGCCAGACCACCCTTCAGCAGCTCCTGGAGAACGAGGCGAACAAATTCGACATCGTTTTGATGGACTCGCCCGGCCAGGACACGGTTCTAAGGGACACGATCATCGCCGGCTCCGATATTGTGCTGACGCCGATCCAGCCGAACCAGGATGAGATCAAGGCGGCAGGACAGGCCGCGGCCGACACGGCCGATATTTCCGACAAGTTGGGGCGGTTAATCCCCCACGCCAACTTCGTCACCAGGATCACCATGCCGGCGAAACTGCTGGAAGCCTACCGCCTGATCAGGCCGTTCGTGCAGAACCTGCAGGAAGGGGGCTACGACTCTTATCTCCTCAAGACCGAGCTAATGGAGCGAAATTGCTATCGCGAAATTCGAAACGGCTATGGCACTGTGCAAATGCTCGAGCTCACAGAATCGGTGAAAAAAGCGAGAGCGGAAGTGATGAGCCTGGTCCGGGACATCGAAGCGATTTTAGCGGGCGAGAATGAGGTAGCAGCGAATGGCTAAGGGGCAAACGACCGTTTCTGACTTTGCAGTCGCGCCGCGTCGCAGCCGCCCAGTAGAGCAAGCAGCAATACCGCCGGACTCCGCAACGAATCCGGCTGAGCCGTCGACAGAAACCAGGAATGCAGATCAGCCTCAAGAGCCTGTATCGGCTGGCACTAAGATTGGTCAGCCCGCTAATGGTCTGATAGCCCCGACACAAGAAGCTCGGCGCGAACGGGCCACCACGAGAGCATTGCAGCGAGAGGATTCGAGAGTTCGCTTGCGCGACCTGAAGAGGGCGCGCGATCGGGAATCCAAGCACTACGTCAACTGCCCGCTCGACTACGACACGAAGATGCGGCTGCAAAAAGCCGCCATTGAGAACGACGTAAAGATGACGGCTATCATGAAGGCCGCGATCGATCAGTTCCTCAAGGATAACGGCTATTGATCGGTGTGTTAGGCCGCGGCTTCCTTCTTGGCGTGGCCGTCGGCTGCGTCCTCGGCGTGTATATTGCTCCCCATCTCGGCCGCTCGACGGTCGGGTTGGGAAACTTTTCAGAAGGCAATTTGCCTCATGTGAATATTGCGAGAGCCATACCCGAAAAGGCTACGTGGCCGACAGACGAACAGGCCAAGGCCCAACTATTCGCACTATCCAAATGGAATATGAATAAGCATGGCAACGGCTCCAAAGTGATCGTCAACCGCTGCATTCGAATTGCAGACGCGGAAATCGCTTGCGAGCTTTCCGCGCAGCTCAGGTGGATTTCCGGCGACACTCGAATCGAGGCGGTTTTTCAGGGCAATGGCGGCGATTGGAAGATGATAGCCGCGAAGAACCGGTAATGGTTTTTCACGGCTGCTTCGCCATTCTAAGCGCCAAGTCTATTGCCCGAATGCTGGGGCGTGTGCTGAAGCATTTTGATCCATCGCCTCAATGAGCTCGCGATCGCGACTTCCCCAAAAAAATTAGGGAAATTGCTGTGATTCTTCGGAGGGCGTGCTCCCAATTACTTCAATGTGGTGCATAGTGGGCGCTTGAGGGCGGTACACAGAAAAAGGGTAAGGTCGGTGACAGACGCAGTCGGCTTGATGAGCGCACGAGGTTTGGTTGAAGTAGCCGATCCGGAATTTGACAGGCCGGTCTTCCGCCAGTCGGGATTCGACGGCATCCTTTCCGCGAAGGAGATGGATGAAAAGATCTCGGCGTGGCTCAAGAAAACGCGCGAAGCCAAAGGCATCTCCCGCGCCGATTTAGCGCATTTGCTCGGACTGTCGGTATCTGTTTACGGGAGATACGAGCGAGGCTCAGAAGCTCGGTTGTCGATCCCGCGGCTGATTCATCTCTGTGAAATCATCGGTTTTATGCCTCTGGATATGATCTTCGACGCAGCGCCGCATTTGTGGGGCAAGACGCCAGAAGAAGCGGAAGACCGCAAGACGCTCACCAAGATCGTTGAATCTCTGCCTCACGAGACCATTCGCGACTTAATCCGGCTCATGAAACGCATGACGCCCGGCGAACCATCGACCGACGCCGTCGTCACTAGCAACAGCGAAAGCCGCTGAAAGGGCGCACTCGACCTTTGCGGCCAGCACTTAAAACCGCGGCCGCCCCACTCCCGTTTACCACAGGCTCCGGCCTTCTCTTCGGCGCAATGAGAAAGCGCGTTCAGGCCTCCGCCTGCTTCGCTCCGCCTAAAGGCCGAATGGAAAACGACAGCGCACCGACGCCCGCAGCAACATGGCGCGCTTTTACCAGTTGTCGGTCGAGCCGGATCTCTTCGGCGGCGCTGCACTCGTTCGTCGGTGGGGCCGCATCGGCACGCGCGGCCAAGAGCGCATTCACCTCTACGACGATGACCGTCAAGCGATTAACCGCTTCCTTGTCTTGGCGCGCAAGAAGCGAGCCCGCGGGTATAGGCCACGATCGTGCTCTTGAGGGGAGAGAAGCGTCGGATCGGATCTTTCCCCCTAGTCTAATCGCAGGTAGCATTCTGCCTAATCTAGCTCTCGGCTACGTCCTCACCTCCACCGAAAGCAACAGGAAGCGCGGCCTGCCCTCCCCTCGTGCGATCATTGTGAACGATGCCCGCCGAGAACAATTGCTCGCACGCACTGCCGCACCGACGTTGTCGATGAAGCAATCTGCCGCGGTTTGGTTGTGGGGACTCCCACTTTGGAGCAGGAGCAGCTTTGCATAGCTGCATTGCACAAAGAACGTTTTCCAAATGATCAAAAAACGATCATTATGCACATAGTTGATGCACACATAGCGGTTTTCCTCCCAGTTCCGCTGCAACAACTGTTCCCCTCTGGAGGTTCATACCTTCAAAACTCATGGGCCGCGGTTTTCCGGCGGCCCTTTTTTTTCTTCCGCCGCTTTTGTGGCGCAAAGGCCGCGCCGGCTTTGGCCTCCATGGCTGAGCGTTCTCTGTAGCTTTCGGCGTTCATTTCCTTAATCGCTAGCGCATCGTCGATAGGGCAGAACGCCACCTTGCGGATCTTGTAACCCAGTTTTTTGGGCCTATATTGCAGCGCAACATCAACGATCCTGTCAGACCGACTTATCGATGACAGGTTCCCTCTAAGACAAAAGCGCGCGCTCCTGGCGCATTACCGAAGGAGTCATTTCATGACAAATGCTATGAGCAGCCTGGACATCGTCACGTGCCGAGGCCGCGTCGATATAGGTCCCGCTGTCAGGCAATCTCGTGAGACCATGGGATACAGTGTCGAGGACCTCTCCTTGACCTGCGGTCTCACCGCCGCCGAAATTACAAGGATCGAACTGGGTGCCGATGTCGATCCCGCCAGGCTCAGGCGCATTGCCGCTGCACTCCAGGTGCCAACCTCGACGTTTCGCCTGGCTTAGCAATCGCGCTTCCCTCAGACACCCCCTTAATTTGCAAACCCTCGAACATCCGGCACGTACATTGTGTAGCGCAGGCGCGTGCGGCTATCCGCGGAACTCGCGCCTCAGCGGGGTTCCTTGCGTCGAGGCCAGCGGTGCGACCTCGCTATTCGGAATCAAATCGTTCAAGCATCTTCTTCAGCCAGAGGTTCTGTGCACGAAGCTGTTCAGCCAGCAGCCGCTTGAGGCGCTTGTTGTCTGCGTCCAGGGTGGCAAGCTCGTCGAGGGAGATCGGATCGTCAACGGCCCCGGTCTGCGCCCTTCCATCCTCGTGCCCAACTTCCGAGCTGCGCGCGACCGTCTGCGCGGGAGCCCGCTTTCGAGGAGTACCGGTTGATGTCGTTCGCGGCTGCGGTGCGGGTGGGCTCTCCTGCACCTGCACGATGACTTCGGCCGAATGATCGGCCTGGTGGTGCTTAGAGATTTCGACCTTTGCGCCGTTCGCAAATGGCACTGCTACGGTGTCGGCATCGTCGGCGCGTTCTGTGACAGACTGTGGATTGATCGGATCAGCCGGCGCAGTTTCAACCGAGGCCGGCATTCCAGCTGCTTCATCTGAATTGAACAGATGCGACGCCTTCTCTTCCACTTCGCGAGCAAGAGCCTTGAGATCCGTGTCTCCCCAGATCGACTTCGACCGGGCTTTTGGCTGTCGCCGCCCCGACTTGAATTCAACAACGAACCTTCGTTGTGGCGTCTTCATCTATTTTCGTTCCCGGCAACGGTGAAAAAACGAAACGCCGACCGGCGCCGCTGCATTTCTGCTGGCGCACCAATACCGCCGTTCCTACCGCGCTTCAACCGCTCGCCAACCAATCAAGCGGGCGCGCCTTTCACCTTGCAAGAGCTAGGAACCAGAGCGCTTCGTTGCCGCAAACAATGCCAAATGGGGAGCAAATATGAGCGTCCGGCGTAACACGGAAGACGCCGAAGAAACTGCGCCCTGTGCACGTGGCCCTACTTACTCCAGACCGAGCCTCTTGCGCAGTTCGGCGTTTTCCGCTCGCAGCTTCTCGGCCAGTCGCTTGCGGAGCCTCTGGTTTTCCTCTTCGAGCTGGACAAGATCTGCCAACTCATCGCCGATCGGCAGCGGCTTGGTGCTCTTACGTGCCTTTTGCTCGCCAGGCTTCGCGGCACCTTTCCAATGATAGTAGGTTTGCTCTGATATGCCGGCGCTCTTGATCGCGTCCTTGAGGGTCTTGCCGTCGCCGACTTGTGTCTCGATCAGGCTGAGCTTCTCACTCCTCTCTTGCTCGCTATACCCCCTGCGTTTAGCGGCCGGCGTCTTTGATTGAGCTGGCTCGGAAGCTGCCTTTTGAGGCCGTGGCGACCTCCGCTTCTTGGCCGTCGGTGCTTTCACTTCCGCGTCGGTCGCAACAGGCGCAGCAACTGGTCCCGCATTACTCTCGTCAGCCATCAGCAAGTCCCTCCTTAGGCGATCGCCTGTTTTCGGCTGAGTGCTTTACAGAGTCAACACAACCATCGGAGTCCTGCTTTACGGATAGTTGATGTTTTGACTTGTGCCTAGAGCCTGTCTTGAGGCGCGGCACCCGCAGCGGCAAGTATACGCTGGATCTTTCAAACGAGAGCTGCCTGCTCAGCAGGCTCTCGTTTGATGCAATCGAGCGGCGGCGACGGCTTTGCCGCCGAGCAAAGACGAAGCAAGTGCCCGCTTAGGGGAGCGCCGCCAAGCTCACGAAACGTTGAAGCGCTCGAGCATCTTCTTAAGCTGATCGTTCTGCAGATGGAGCTTTTGAGCGAGTTCGGTCCTCAGAATTTTGATTTCCTCGTCGAGTGTTGCTGCGTCGTGGAAAAATAATTCCCGTGGGGAAAAGGGTGGCAAGCTTTGATGTTGCTTTGGGGCGACAACGCTCTGGGCAGCCAAGTGGCCGTTGGCTCTCTTCCCACGTTCTCGACGCTTGATCGGCGGTTTGCTCTCCAACTTCGTGTTTGCCGTGCTTTTCGGCACCACCGAATTCGCTTTAGGACTCGAATGGTTGGCTTTATGCCCCCCCTGTGTTTGAGCCTCTTCAGCATCAAACGGCGGTGCTAATGCGTGGGTGACATCGTCATCGCCTTTTGCCTGATCCGATGCAACCGACCCTTGATCAACCAAGAGATCCGCCTCGTGAGCAGGTGGGCTGACACCTGCCGTCGAGGGCGGAAGTGCGGACGTATGCTCCCCTTCGCTCTCGAGAGCCTTGGGAGCGGTATCACTCCCGAGCGAACTCTGTTGCGCTTCCGCCGCTGGTCGCCGCGAGGTCAATCGGGCAAGGTATTTCCACGGTGCTTTCATGGTGTTCCCCTCTTCAGGCAGCTGGACTCGGCCTCCAGTGTCCTCGAGTGTCGGTGCTCCAGCGGGTGCGGATCATGCGTCAGGATAGAAACCGAGGCAGACCCTGACAATGCCAATGAGGTCGGCTGAAATGGATACTCCCCGGGAATCTGTCAGAGATATCTGCCCCGCCGCCTTCCTTCCGGCCGAATTACCTGCACATTGACAAACTGGGCCGAGCGATAGCAAGCAAAGGAGAAGATATTGATCGAATCGGGTTCGAGCAATGCGGATCGGAAGCTGGCGCTGACAAGCCGGATCGTCGCAGCCTATCTTAGCCGCAATGCGGTTCTTGCCGGCGATTTGCCGGATCTTATTCAGCAGACCTATTTCTCGCTGAGCGGCACATTTCCGCGACATCAGGCTGAACCGGCTGTTGGAAAACAGCGCCCCGCCGTTCCGATCAAGAAGTCCGTGACAGTCGATTTCATCATCTGCCTGGAGGATGGTCAAAAATTCAAGTCCCTGAGGCGCCACCTGATGGCAAAGTACGGCCTCACTCCGGAGCAATACCGGGAAAAGTGGGGTCTCCCAGCAGACTACCCCATGATTGCTCCAAGCTATGCTCGACAACGCTCCGAGCTTGCACGCGCGTCCGGGCTGGGCAAGAAACGGTAGAACCATTCCAAACTCGGCAACCTCTTGCAAGGAGATCGGCCTGGCTTATCGCTGAGCCTCGGAAACAGCTGCCCGTCAGTGGCGACCATGTCCACGGCGGTCCAGATCGGTATATTTTCGGGCCAGCCGCATGTTCCCTGGAGCTTTGGAGCTTCCAGACGATCCGCTATGCGATCCTTCTAGCACGGACCGTGACGATCCTCGCAACAAGCCGGCACAGGCTCGGCGCTCCACCACCCTGTCGGAGGGCGCAGATCGCCGAGATCGCGGGTATAGCCAATGCCTCCTCGGGGACTGAGCAGAAGGTGCACATGCTCATACCGAAGGCAGCGAAACGGCTATAGATATCAACAAGCGCACTCACGTTTCCAAATGGAACCTCGCGACTCGGTCACAGGCTTTGAACACACCAGCCGAAACGGAGCCATCACTTTTCCTGACCTGCATCCGCCGGACAAGCACTCCCACGCATGCGCGATGCGCAGTAAAATAGGAATACCAAATCCCCTAAATTGTTACTGGAAAGGCTAATACCTTCGTCTAAGATCGTCCATGCATCGACACACCTCTAGCATTGCCAGTGCTCGTAGTGGGCTTTGCGGCGGACCTTGTTTCCGTGTCCTTGCTTCATACTGCAGAACAACAGTTAAATCTAAATGCCCTGGCCGGAGACGGTCAGGGCTCCATCTATGCGTCTTCAGGTGGTTTATCCGAGCGCGTCCCTCCGAGAGGCTTTGTTTGATCCACGCCGGCTCCGCTGGCCGCTGGCGCGGAGGACGAAATCGCCCTATACCTGCAAACAGCGAACGCATGGCTCCCCCAACACGTGAGTGATTTGCGGGAAGATGAGGCCACCACCCTCGGCGTTCAGCCTGGTCAGAATAGTGGGGACGAGGAAGGCTTTCGCGACCACGCCAGAGCCGTCGGACGAGCGAACCGGTGCGGAGGTGAAAGACAGTGACGCGCCTTCGCCGCGAGCAAACGACTTGCATGGTGACCCTACAGTGAGCCCCGCAATAATAACCGAGCAGTAGGATTTATACAGCAGCGGTGAAAACGGGTCGCCCTTTGTAACGCTCGCTTCGAGCTGCAAGTTCGGCAGCCTGATTTTGCAGGGCTTTCTGGGCTGCCAGTTCCAAGGGAGCAACTGCTCGAGGCTGGTGATCGGCGTGTCGGTGATGCGGGCGAGTGACGACAAGCCGGTGAAGGTAGCCCTCGAGTTACCTGCATCATTACATCGCGACCTCGTCGACTATGCGGAGCGGCTCAGTCGCGAGACGGGACGCCTTGTGAGCGACCCACTCAAACTGATCGTTCCGATGCTCGAACGCTTCATCGCCACCGACCGCGGAATCTCAAAGATTCGCAGGTCGAGTTCTGAGGCGGCGCCGTCCAAATCGTAATCGTCTCAGGTCCGGGACCTAGCGTCTAGGCTTTCGCCAGTTGTCGCTTTTATGCTCCGATAGCGGTGAGGATTCGCTCAGCGACCGATTTGTCGTTCAGATATCCGACGATGCCGTGACGATTCTCCGTCTTGTTGTCCACCGAGTCGTAGTTCTCGATAGCCGGTGTGACGGGAAAGTTAGCCGCGTCCAGCGGATAAAGGGCAACGACGTCGCGCCGGTCAAAAGCATTGAACCAATCGGTCACGGCCTTGGGATACGTCACCGGACGCATTTGCTTGATAACCGCACGAATTCCCAGCGGACACCCCAACGACACGTAAAGGGGTACGCTGAGATTTTCGTCGCTCTTCAGTACGTTGTAGGCAACGACCGAGCCAAGAGAATGACCGACGACAATCGTCGGCTGCCGCGTGAGTTCCTTGGTCACTACCGCGTCAATGGTGTCCTTCACCACGAAATTGGTCGTGTACAGATACACGTCTCGCATGAAGGTTTCGAGCGAACGTTGACTCAAACCCGTAGCATGCCGGTCGATGGCGCGGATGATCGCCTGCACCCACTCCCAGTTCTCCGGCCCCCTTTCCCTCGTAGTCGGATCGAATTCTTCATTGATCTGCTCATCGGTAATGCCTGCGCGCAACCGGATCTCCTTGGCCATGTCCGCTTGGAATTCAAGAAAATCCTCCTGAGAGGCGTCACCCCTCGAATGGATCTCGGATGGTAGTGGAAGCTGCGACTGACGGACAAATTCATCGAGCACGTCACCATAGAACGGAAACGCGATTTCGAGGTTACCAGGAACCGTCCTTCCACTGGCGGCGGCACCTTCGTTCAAGGTATTCAGCCAGGTCGTCTTGAGATCAATCGGGTTGGAACCACCTTGGCCCCGGCCGTGCACGAACAACAGCTTCAATGGGGTTGCTCTGGCGGATCTCGGGAGGACTGTCGCCAGCGCGGCTGCCCATGAAAACTTGAGCATTTCACGTCGATCAAGCATGGACATAGTGATCATCGGAGCCTCCCCTCCTCCAGCGCCTGCATGATGAGGTTCATCCCCGGCGCACCAAACGTCGTCCACAACGCCGGCAGCAGATGAGGCTGTGCGGCCAAATAGGTCTCGGGCAGTTGCACGTCTCTTACTCTCACCAGGTTCCAGCCCTGTAAGAGCATCGGGCACAGAGGAAAGACGTCGTCCGGAGGCTCGCGTCCGCTGAGCTCTCCATTCAGCATCGCGACATCGAACAAGATCGCGTTGAGATCGCCGCGCATCAGGCCAGCGACCGAGTTCACCATATCGATAAGAGCTGCTTCATTGTAAGCATAGGCGGCGTAAAGGCCGAGGGTGGGGTCGGCGAATTTTCCCATCCTAAGGGCATTCCCAAGCTCCAGTGCCTGCCTTGTCCTTTGTTCTCCGTAGCCTTGTATCCGGAAGATCCCAAGCTCAGCGGCCGCCGCGACTGTGGCGCGCAACTCACGAATTCGATCGCTCGGCGGATTTCCTCCGTCGTCGTAGCTGACGTTCCTGACGAGGCCGCCTTCGACGACGATATGGCCAACGAAGTCCCTTAGGCCGGCGACTACCGTACCCGCGCCATTCTCGAAACGTATCGCCACAGTGGCAGCCGGGCCTTCGAATTCCACGTGAATGATCGTCTGCTCGCCGTTGACCGCGCGTTCAGTTCGCGCCCCCGCAGAAACAGCGATGCTTTCAACAGCGGCTCCGACTATGGTGAAGCCGGATGTTAGGAACACTCCAGACGGGGGTTGATCAGGTGCAGCAAGGATCGCACTTCGTGCCTCAGTGAAGCCCGACTCAGCCGCGATGGCGTCTACGCTGGCTCTGCTGAATTCGGGCCGGGGAGCACTGAGGCTCGGGTCGACCTGAGCCAAAGCCAAGCTGACAACATCGGAGAGATTGGGCTCAGGCGCGCGTGCCTCCTCCGTCCGGGAGGCCGCGGTTAGCCGGCCGATATAAGTCGAGTCGGACGAGCACACGTCTGTCTGGGGCCATTGCCGAAGATTGATGTTGCGTTGCGCCGACCGTTTTCTCACCTCCCGAAAGAGAAAATCCTCGAGCCTGCGGTTCGGAACGACTTTGACGCCGGCTCCGAGGTCCAGCACCATGGTTTCGTCCGGACTTTTGAAGGCTTCTAGGAATACCGAGGTGTAAATCCCCTCGTACTGGGTCACGTTCTCGCCCATTGGCACTTCCAACGCCGCCTGACCAGGTCGCGCGGCAAAGAACTTGTCAATCTTCGGGGCCACCTCGCCGACGGCTCCGTCTGGAGTGGGGAAGATCGACTCGCCGCTCAAGAAGTCCATCCTCAGAGACTCCGGTCTCGAGCGGCAAGCATCCGAAATGAAGACGATGTTGGGTACCGGCCATAGCTGCGCACGATCGAAGGATGCAGCAAAGTTTACGGCTGCTCCTGAGTCCTCAGGAGCACCAGACAGCAGCCAGCGCTCGGACCCGGTGATGAGGCAGCCATGGCCAGCGAAATAAATGACCAGTTGAGTGAGGTTGGACCGCTTCACCAGCTCTTTGACGGTGTCCTTGATCGGCTCCATTTCAACGGGGCCGTTGTCATCGATGAACCGCCTGACCTCGAATCCCTCCGATACGAGCCAGTCGCCAAACATGCGCGCGCCGGATACCGCCCCATTTAGAGGTGTCAAGTCTCCCGGTCGATCCACCCCTATCACCACAGCTGCCCGAGGTGATGGGACGGGATCCTGGCCAAGCGCCCGCCGGGCCGCCGCTGCCCCGACTAGTGACGCGCCGAGAATTAGAACCTCACGCCGCCTCATGGAGCCCCCCCCAAGACACTCCTGGCCGCACTTGACTCGCGAAGCGAGAGCGCTGCCGCCAGTTTAGGTAAGCTACCACATAAGAGAGAACTGGACGAGCATGTCTCTATGCGTCCTGTGAGCGATCTCACCCGAAATCTGTCGGCCAATTTGCAGCCCATATTCAAGACTGGGACGTACTCCATCGGCGCGCTAATTCGCATATCCGGTGCGACACCAACATCCTGCTCGGCGACGATGTCCGCCACGCCCTCAGGACCGTCTGCGGAAAGGGAGATCTGGCAATACATTGAGCATTGAGGCGGGCACCGCGGTGGGTTTGCCTACGAGCGCCGGTCCGCGAACGACAAAACCAGCTCAGTTCTCTGCCGACCTTCTACCGATGGCGCACTCTCTTAAGTTTTGCGATTGCCAGAAAACAATCTGTAGGGCATGATTTAGCAAGGGGTGAAATTTCAGGTTCTGCAAGGCTCCGACGGGGACTCGGATCATGCGGCATGAACTGGACGCGCGCGAATATAAGCATCTCCTCAACCCTGAGCGGTTTGGAGGCATCTCCCGACACAGTCGCAAACATTCTCTGGTTTGCCGCGCAACTCAGTTCAGCTCTCCAACAAAGGAGGCGAAATCCGGCTCGTCGACCGGGCGGGCTCGACCACCCATCTCGTTACCTACAGCAAGGCACAGGCGGATCGGCAGGGTGAGACGATCATCTTCTGAGCTGCCGCTGCATTGCCTCATCAACCGCAGCATTTGTTGTTCTCAGATACTCGAGGAAATGCGATGAGTGACAAGTGGCAGAACATCGTCCTGCGGAACCAGCATCCGAAATTGCGGATGTTCGCCAATTGTGACCCGGAAGTCAGTTCCGCAAAATCTGAGGTACAGCCAGCACTGCGGATGGCCAGCGAGGAACTTGCGGTCTCCACCCCGCCCCTCGCAACCGCCATTGCACCTGACGCCGCCCCGGCCTCCGGCACGGCCAAGAAGCACGGGGTCGACGTACAGGCGCAAAGGGAGGCAGTCGAGGTCAGCGTGTTTGTGCGTTCCACCGATTCTCTGCCACCCGTGGCTGGCCAGCAGACCTTGCGTGGTATGGCGACCCGCAGGATGACCCTTGATGAGGTGTACAACCTCGCCCGTGATCCCAGCACAATCTTTATCGAACCGGCCGATGCTCTCAAGCTGCCGCGTCCGATCAAGGGCAGCGCCGGCAGCACCGCTCCGGCTCGCCGCGTCCCCGACGTGACCCCGGCCGACCTTGGGGACGGCAAGGGCATGCTGATCGGGATCATCGATGTCGAAGGCTTTGACTGGGCGCACCCCGATTTCCTCGTTAATGGGAGATCGCGCTTTGTCAGTATCTGGGACCAGGGCGCCAAGATCGGCCGCAATCGCAAGGGCCTGAAGCGCGGCCGGGTGATCTCCGCTGCGGACATGCAAATTGCACTGAAGGAGGCCCCCAAGATCGGCGTCTCGCCGCATGATCTCGAGCCGCAATCGCAGATGGTCACGGGCTCGCACGGCACCCATGTCGCCTCGATCGCCGCCGGCAACAGCGGTCTCTGCAGCGCGGCCGAAATCGCAGCGGTGCTGATCGCGTTGCCCGAAGACGAGATCGACCGGCGCACTTCGTTCTACGATTCCACATGCCTGCTCGACGCGGTCTACTACCTGCTCGATCTCGCCGGGGAGCGTCCCATCTCCATCAACATCAGCCTCGGAACGAATGGTCACGCCCACGACGGCTCCAGCATCCTAGACCGCTGGATCGACGCCTTGCTGGCGGAGCCGGGACGTTCTATCTGCATTGCGGCCGGCAATGCCGGGCAGGAGCGACCCGAGGCCCCGAACGATCTCGGCTATATGATGGGCCGTATTCATGCGAGCGGCAAAATTGATGCCCAAGGCCTCGACCACATCCTCGAGTGGCAGGTCGTCGGCGACAGGATCAAGGACGCGTCGGAGAATGAGCTGGAGATCTGGTACGAGCCGCAGGATCGCTTCGCCATCAGCATCCGCCCGCCCGATGGGGACTGGATCGGCCCGGTCCTGCCGGGTCAGTTCATCGAGAACCACCAATTGCCAGACCGGACGCTGATCAGCATCTACAACGAACTGCATCACCCAACCAATGGCGCCAACTACATCGCCGCCTACCTGACGCCGTTCATCGGTAAGGACCTGATCATCGGTGTCCCCGCCGGCGTCTGGCAAGTCCGGCTGCATGGCCTCGTCATCCGAGACGGCACCTTCCACGCCTGGATAGAGCGCGACGATCCGGCCGATCTGGGCGACGGCAACTACTTTTGGCCCTCATTCTTCACTGAAGCCTCGCACGTCGATACCTCATCCGTCAGCGCTCTCGCATGCGGTCAGCGCGTTGTCTCGGTCGCCAATCTCGATGAACTGAAGCGACGTGCCCACATCACCTCGAGCCAGGGCCCGACCCGCGACGGTCGGCTGAAGCCCGACATCACCGCTCCCGGCACGCACATCGTCGCCGCAAACGGCTTCGGCGATCCGGATGACGTTTGGATCGAAATGACCGGCACAAGCATGGCGAGCCCCTATGTCGCCGGTGTCATCGGTTTGATGCTGGCCGCCGAACCGACGCTTACAGCCGCCCAGATACTGGGCATTATCAGGGCCACTGCCCAGCCGCTGCCGGGTGCGACCTACCAGTGGGCGAACGATCTGGGATTTGGCGTGATATCTCCGGCCGCCTGCGTCGCCGAAGCCTCCCGCACGCTGACCCGAAGCGAGCTGAAAAAATCTACTGCGCCAACCGCCGCTGCGCCAGTCGCCGCCGTGAGCCCTGTGCACCGCCGTAGCGCTACCCCCAGAGCCATCGCAACTCGACGACCTCCGAGGATCGCATCATGAAAATCACGCTCTTGCCGTCCGAGAAAGGCGATTGCCTGTTGATTGAAGCCAATGCCGTTAGCATCCTCGCCGATGGCGGCATGCCGGGATCCTACACATCGGAGGTGCGCGGCTTCCTCGGCAGATGGGCGGAAGACACCGGCAAGGACCTCGACCTCGTCTATGTCTCACATGTCGATCAGGATCACATTGCCGGCGTTCTGCAGTTGCTCGAGGATACCGTGCAGTGGCGCGTCTTCGACCACAAACACGCCAACGGCCAACGAGCCACCAAGCCGCCCTTCAAGAGACCCCCCAGGATCAAACGCATCTGGCATAATGCCTTCAAGGCGATGGTTAACGAGTCCGAGGCGATCGGCAGCGTTCTTGCCGCGCGCGCCAACACGCTCTCCAGTTCGACCAACCCGTCGCTGCTTCGGCTTGCCGATGCGTTCCGCAGCGTCGCCAACTCAATTCCCGAGGCGATCAAGGTGTCCCGCCGCATCGCCGCCGATCAGTTAAACATCCCGCTCAACGGCGAGTTCGGTAGCCTGCTCGCCATGGTCCGCGGGCAGGAGGAAATCAGTCTCACCCCCGGCGGCGACGTTGCCATCCGCGTCATTGGTCCGTTCAAGAAGGATCTCGAAATCCTCCGCAAATATTGGAAGAATTGGCTGGCCAATTCCGAGAATGCTGGCAGCGTCGACAAGCTCGAGGCTTGGCTCGAAGACAACGAGGGCCCCATCCCGCCCGGCTTCGGCGTCTCCATCGACGACGAACTGGGCAACCGTAAGAGTGTCACCGAGCCCAACCTCGCCTCACTCATGCTATTGCTCGAGGAGTCCAAGCCCGGCGGCGGCGTCACCCGCGTCGTTTTGACCGGCGATGGCCATTCCGATGATATCCTTGCCGGCCTCACCCATCATGGCCGGCTCGCCGATGGCGGTGGGTTGCATGTCGATGTGCTGAAGCTTCAGCACCACGGCTCAGAGCACAATCTCGATCGATCTTTTGCTAAGCGCATCACCGCCGACCACTACCTGATCTGCGCCAATGGCGAGCACGAGAATCCCGACATGCGCGTCCTCGAAGTCCTTCTCGACTCGCGCTTAGGCTCCGCCGAGCATATTTCGCCCAACCCGCAAGCCCGTGAGCCTTTTACCATCTGGTTCAACTGCAGCACCGACTATCTGGAGAAACAACAGGCTGCACACACCGCCAAGAAAGGAGCGCCGTCGGACAAGCTCGCAAAGTGCATCGCCCAGTTTACAGCGATCGAGCAGAAGCTCGCCGACGCAAAGCAGGCGAGCAACGGCCGGCTGAAGCTGAAGTATCTCAAGGTCTCACCGCTCGTGCTCGATGTCTGAACGGAAACGCGCCGAATTCAGCTGTGCATAGCATGGGCGCGTCAATGGAAGGCCGGCGGTTTGCTATAATAATAACTTCGCGACTGTGAGCGTCAGCGCGGAGACGTCGCCCATCGGCTCCGTTCCTATTGATACATTATGCGATCTTCTTAGCCCAGAACGTGAACATCCTCGCAACAAGCCCCGCACGGGGCTCGTGAAGAACGGCTCCCTTGACCGCAATGGTAGGAGTGCGCGTTGACCCTGAAGCTGGATCCACCACCGCCAGCGTGTCAACGTTCGATCACCCCGTTGGCTTCGTCGACGCCGCCCAGTTATGGTCGCTTGCAAAAACAGCTAACCCTCCGAACGAGTACTCCCGACCTTCGGACCGACCAACAGCCATGTTACCATCTTGCCCTTTCCCTTCACATCGATAGGCCCCCGGCATTCAAAATCGAATTGATCGCTCGCCTGTGCGTAGGTCTCAGGAGAAACCTGGATCCGGCCGGGCAAGCCTGTAGTCTCCATTCGCGATGCGACATTCACCGCATCGCCCCAGACATCATAGAAGAACTTCTTCACTCCGACGACGCCCGCAACAACAGGGCCGCTAGATATGCCGATGCGAATCGACACGACGCGTTCATGCGGATCATGCAATCGGCCAGCGGCATCGAGCATTTCGATCCCAAGACGAACCAGGGCAGCGGCGTGATCCGATCGGGCCTCAGGCACGCCGCTGACAACCATGTAGCTGTCGCCCGTCGTTTTGATTTTCTCTAGGCCATGGCGCTCAACGAGCTGATCAAAGGCTGTGAAAACGTCGTTGAGGAATCCGACAAGTCTGACGGGCGAAGTCTGGCTGGCCTCGGCGGTGAACCCTGCCATGTCGGCGAAGAGAATCGAAGCGTGCTCGTGCTTGTCGGCGATGACCTGTGCGCCACTGGACCTCAGCCGATCTGCAATCGCCTCAGGCAAGACGTTCGCCAACAACGACTCGGATCGAGCATACTCAAACTCCGCGATTGCCTCGGAGCGAGCCGCCTCGCGAACCGCATAGAACACAACGGCGAACATGACCGCCGTCGTGGCGGTCACAACCGCAATGAATCCGCCTAGCATTGCTGTCTCGTCCAGCAGTCCGCCATTTTGGGGAGCAAAGATCTCCAGAGCCAAGATTAACGCCAAGGAGAGAGTGCCGACGATGAGTGGAGGTGCGAGGGGTTCCACACCCAGAATTAACACCGCGCCTGCAGCAAAGGCCAAATACTCCATTTGCATGCCGCTATCGGTCCCGACCAGGAAGCAAACGACGAAAATTACTGGGTAACTCACGAAAACAAAGGCCATAGCAGCGGCTTTTGGTCCAATGCGATGCAGCAGAGGAACGCAGAACAGGAGAACTGCCATTCCCATATCAATGAGGGCGACTGTGTGCATCTTTACGTCTGGCAGATAGAAGGCCCCGAAGCCAAACCAAACCAGAGCCGTGCTCCAACACGTAATATTGAGGACGCGAAGTCTTCTGGCTACCTTCGTCGGATATCGTTCGGTTCCGTAGCTGAGGACTTCAAGCAGACGCATCGGAATTATCCGCGAAGAAATGACTCGAAGGCCTCATTCTGGACGGCATTTGGCTGCGTTTTCCGGTCAACGGCCTGCCGCGCGCCATCAGCGACCGCAGGTCCGCAGTTCGAGATGAAGCCAGCGTTAGGCCGAAATGATCGCCCACAGCTGCGTGACCCCCATTGCAAGGACGAGGACGACGCTTACTCCGGTGAACAGTGCCATCGGTATCTGCTTCAGGTGAGCACCGAAGCTGCTACCGGAGAAATCGTCGACTGCATCGTCCAGCATTGCCTTTAGATCGTCCAAGGCGGACTTGGCCGCCAAGACCCCGTAAACCGTGTTTGCAACCACAATCGTCGCGAGAGCGATCCTGGCGGCTAGTCCCGCTGATGATGCGTAAGCCAGTATCGCGAACATGGTCGCGATACTGGCGAAGAAGACGATGGCGTATGTCTGTGTCAGATGCGCAAGTCGCGCAGCCACCGCCGCTACATATTGATCAACGTCGAGTTTCGCCATGTGCTCCTCCGGAAAGTGAGCCGGCTGGGTACCGAGTTGCAAATGAACCAAAGACTGAAGAGCTCTTTCTCACCTCGTTGAAGGCCGCCAGAACGGCATCGGAGTTCCCAGTCATGTCGCACCGCCCCATCCCAACAACTGTAGCACAGGCTGAAGTTAACATCAGCCATCCCTAATAATCCTAGGTCGTGCTCTGGCCTCTGAACGGCGACATGCCATCGCTCGAGACGATCGGCGCTTGCCCACGCGACACAGCGGCTAGCCGACTGCCAATCTCTGCGCGTCGGTTGAGATTCGAACCGAGGACCCCCGAGGCGGAGCGAACATCAGCCTTCGCGAACTGGGAATGAACTAAACTGCCTGTGGCGAAGCATCGTCGAGGCTAGCCTTCATGGCTCATCCCTCTCAAGCGAGCAGGCTTCGAGATCGTTTTCGTCAAAAACCAACTCAGCTACTGCATAGGGAGTGCCGATAAACCAGCCTGCCGCATTCGCCTGCTCATAGTTGAGCGTTTCCTGCGTCGTTTCACCGGCGTCGACGGCTGTCGTTTTGACCTGGTCGATGCGAATGGCGACAACTGTACGCGTGCCGACGTCGGTACATCGCCATCTGGCCTTACCACACCAGAAGTCGAGGCCAATGTGGAAGTCGGAATGCTCCATGCTGATCTCTCCGGTCTTCGGGGCGTCCGTCATCACTTGCGCATTAACTGGGATACATAGCCGGGTCGAACCGCTGCTTGCCATCCTTGCCTCCGCGCCATGGGTTCCCAAACACCTTGCTGGATTGTGGCTCCTGAGAGCTGATATGAGCGCTCCCGGAGCCACGCCCTCGCGCCGGTGCTCCTTCACCTTGAAACCTTTGCCGCTCTCGGCGGTCGTCATGCCGGCGATCGGAGTCCTGCGTCTAGACCGTGCCATGATTCATCCTCTCATCCTTATCCTCCTATACCCAACCATCGTCTGGTTGATACATTCTAGTAAGGTAGGTTCCTGGCGAGCCACAGGCCGACCCATGAGAGGCAATCATTCCGGGAACTCAATTTCGGCTATTAAGGGAAGGTGATCGCTGAGATCCATTGGAAAATAGCGTTCTGGATCCCCAACGTGAGCGGATTTCAGGTGATTGCGAAAGTTGCCGGAGAGGTAGAGATGATCTAATTGATGCTTGAGAATGGCCGTCCTCTGACTCGATTTCCACGATGGTACCGGCCCGCCACACATGTGGCGGATCGCCTCCACAAATCCGAGGCGCTTCATTCGTTCGATTACCTCGCAGTTGGCGTCATTCTGACGTTTCGTCCTGCCGATAAATTCGCTCGTGTTGAAGTCCCCACCGACGATCCAATCTCCTCCGAGACGGGGCATCGTCTCCTTCAAGGCCGCCCAAAGCAACTCCGACATGCTGATCTTGTTGTAGCCGGGCAACATCACGTCCGTCACATCTTCCGACGTGAACTCTTTGTATGGAAAGTACCAACTCGGCATGTGGACGCTAACGACATTGACGTCCCTCAAAGCCTTGAACGAAACCTTCCGCGCTACGAAGTTTCCCGGAAAGGTCGTAAGACCCTCGTTCACCCATGTCTGCCGTGCGGCAAGCTCAATCGGAGGTCCAATTTCCCCCTTGGTCAATATGCATGTTCGGAAATTGCGAGGGCTTCGCTTATGCCCCATGGCAGGCTCGCAATAGAAGCTGAAACCAGGGAAATCCTCCGGGACGAAGTTCGCCTCCGAGATCAGCGCAAGGTCGGGATCAAGGTCAATAAGCTGATCCCACGCCCCCTGGTTATCCCTTCTATTGTTGAAATTCCAGGTTACAACTCTCATATCGCTTTCCCAATCGAGCTACTGGCGTGGTGAACTGGGCTTTGGCTTGGTGCCCCCAAACCTGGAGATCTGGGCCGGCGCGCCAAGCCTTGCGCAAAGTGTCGGCCGCGGGCACCCACCAGGCGCGGTAAGTCTTTGATGCCGCCGAGATCCCCGAGCTCCGCCTTTCGCCGTCGGCAGGCCGCAACAGGCCTCCGGCGAGTTGCGCCTCCGCTTGGTCGAAGGTTATGACCTGGAGGCGTTGTAGCGCTCGCGCGCTGTTTAGCCGAAGCTCGCGACGATACGTCGCTGCTCGATCTTAACTGTCATGCAGCACCCCATAACCACGTCGCCCGGCACCTATGCGGACGCAATATCCTGCGAGATCCGTCACCGTGCCTAGCAAGATTGCCGGTCAGTAAATCGTGACGGCTTCCTATCTCTCGGGGGACCATTCGTCTATTGCGCCAGATGAATTAGGCCGACCGGCCGCTGGGATTCTGACATCTGGGACATACCCGCACATAGGGAGCGCACGTGAGCGAACGAGGAGGCAGCGCCAGAGGGATTATAACGCCTTGCTTAGGCCATGTGGCTGAATTGAAAGGCCCCAGAGCCCTCGATATCTGTCCACTCGAGAGTGGGTAATCGGCACCGCAGTCTTGAAGGTCGCCCGTCTGCAGACATGACTGGTCCCATGCTGCTTCTCCACTCAACCTCTTGTTAGCGGCTGCGCAAGTGGCTACAACCCAGCCACTGAGGTTTCAAGAACAATGTCGGGTTACCAGGGAGGCGGCGCGCGTGTCGAGATTTAACCCTACCAGAGACACAGGTTCGATTTACGATGCCGCTGCGGCGTGGCGAGATCGGTGCCTCTTGGCGGATGGTTCGGTGCTATCAGATAAGGCCCTTTGGACGGTCGCCCTGCTCGACGAGCTCGACGAGCGCTTCGTCAAAAATCTCGACGCAGGCGAAGGCGATTTCCTTTCCAAGCTGGAGGTGCAGCTATCGTCGGGCTCGCCCCAGTGCCGTCAGTTGATGGCTGAGAGCCTGTGGTTGCTGCTGCTTTTCCCGTCGAATGTCGGCGCCGCCAGAAAGCGCGAAAACGTGCGCGAGGTCTGGTCTTGGTCGGGCGACGAGCTGGACGAACACCATCCGTTTCTCGACGACAAGGTTCTCGCGGGCATCGGCTCGGCCGGCACAGCCTATAACACCCACCGTTGGCGTGAGCTTGTTTTTCTGATCGGCGCGGTGCGCGACTTCAAGCGCCGTGAGAACGCCCAGCGCCACGACATCCTCCGTGAGCCATGGGCGTTTTCCGGCTGGCTGAGCGGCCTGTCCGAGGCGCGCCACCGGCAGTTGCTACAGATCCTGCCGCACCTGCTGTTTCCCGACAATTTCGAGCGGATCAGCTCCGAGGGCGACAAGCGCCTGATCCTAGCCGGGTTCGGCGACGCGCCGGAGAAGGAGATCCGGAAGTGGAGCACCACCGAGATCGACCGCGCCTTGCTCAACCTGCGCGGTCGGCTTGAGCAGGAGCAAGGTGTCGACATCGACTTTTACCAGGAAGAGTTCTCCGCCCAATGGAAGACCCAGACGAAAAATTGGCTCCTGAGCTGGAACCCTTCCAGGTGGACATGGGACACCCTCGCCGAAGACAGGGCTGCCACGAACACTGGCGAAAGGGCTGAGAACCGCTGGCGCTGCGCATCGACGAAGGCGCTCGAGGGCGACCGCGTCTTCCTGGTGCGGACCGGAGAGCCACCAAAGGGCATCGTCGCCGTCGGCAAGGTCACTCGGGCGCCATATGAAGCCCCGCACTGGGAAGCGGCCCGCGCAGAAGCGGGCGAAACGACGCGCTTCATCGACGTTGCTTTCGACGCCGTTCGGGACGCCTCGCTCGACGAGATCGTGAAGCTCGAAGAGTTGGAACGTCGGGAAGCCGGTCAGGAGTGGAACCCTCAATCATCGGGAATAGAGATCAAGAGCAAGCCGGCGCGGACACTCGAGAGGCTGTGGAAGGAGTTACCCCCCGTTTCCGGACCATCCGCGCCCGATGACGAAACAGCTGCTACCAGGGCGACCCGCTCGACCGGATCGCCCCTGAACCTGATCCTCTACGGCCCGCCAGGGACCGGAAAAACCTTCCGGCTAATGAACGACTATGTGCCGAACTACCGCGATGAGGCCGAGGACCGCTCCGAATTCATTACCTTCCACCAGAGCTACGCCTACGAGGACTTCGTCGAGGGTATCCGGCCGGTGACCAAGAACGGCAGCATCACCTACGAGGTCCGGCCGGGGGTGCTGAAACGGCTCTGCCATCGAGCACGCCAGTCGCCCCAGAAGCGCTTTGCCCTCTTCATCGACGAAATCAACCGGGGAAACATAGCTAAGATCTTCGGCGAGCTGATATCATTGGTGGAGGTCGATAAGCGGATCCACACCGACACGTCGGGAAAGCGGTTACCCGGCTGCAAGGGCCTGGAAGTGACGTTGCCCTACTCGGGCGAACGTTTTGGCGTGCCAGCGAACGTCGACGTGATCGGCACGATGAACACTGCGGATCGCTCGATCGCGCTCCTCGACAGCGCGCTGCGCCGCCGCTTTCGGTTCGAGGAGCTCACACCTAAACCCGAGCTTCTGAAAACGGTGGATGATGACGCCGGCGACACGATCGACCTGCGACAGTTGCTCGCGGCCATGAATACGCGCCTATCGCGGCTGCTGCATCGGGATCAAACGTTGGGACACAGCTACTTCTTCAACGTCAAGTCGTTTGGCGATCTTCGCAAAGTCTTCGCACGCGAAATCCTGCCCTTCCTGCAGGAAGCCTTCTACGACGACTGGCGACAGATCCGGCTTGTCTTGGCCGACCAGACTGTGGGCGAGGAATTCCAGCTGGTACGGGCGCATACGCAAAGCGCCCAGCGGCTCTTCCCCCTTGCCGACGGCAACGAGATAGGCGACGGCGAGACATTCGAAGTCGTTCGCGAGGACGACATCACGGCCGACGCGATCCGCAAGATCTACGAGCGTCCGGAATGAAGGCGCTGACCTTCCGCGAGCGTGACACCGCACGTATCGGTTTGGGCAGCGATTTGACAGAGGCCGAGGCCGAGAGCATCGGCCGTATCGCAGATCGCCTGCCAAACGGCGCGCTTAGTTGGGGGCACCGGACTCTGCGCTTCGGACCGTTCTGCGGGGTCATCCAGACACCGCAGATTGCACTCGAGCTGCTTCCGAAGGTCGAGCGTGGTCCCCAGACATCAGAAGACATGCGCAGCATGCTCGTCGCCATGCTCGCGCGGGCCGGTGAATTGGGGGCAAAGCGGGTGGGCCAGGCCGCTCTTGGGCAACAGAGCAGCCATCTCCTCGACATCTTCATCGAGGACTTCTGTAATCAGGTGAAGGAAGCACTGCGCAGCGGGGCCATTACGCGTTATTCTGAGAAGACGGAGAACCTGAACGCAATCCGCGGACGCCTGCAACTGACGGACCATCTTCGAACGAACGCCTTAGATCGCTCCCGACTGCTATGCCGCTTCGACGAACGGAGCATCGACAATGCTTATAATCGCGCGCTGAAGGCCGTCCTGCGGATGCTTCGCGGGCTGGCTCTGAGCGCGAGGACGCGCGCAATCGTCACGTCGTTGCTGCACCGCTTCGAAGACGTGGCGGATGTTCGCATCGGCGCCCGCGACGTGGATGCGCTCCCGCTCGACCGCACGATCAGGCACTGGCAAGCCGCTTTCCGCAATGCCTCGCAGCTGCTCACCGGACTGTTCCCAGATGTCCGGATGGGCGACGCACCCGGCTCCGCGCTGCTTTTCAACATGGAGCGGCTCTTCGAAACGGTCCTCGGGCGCCGCATTCGACGGGAATGCCAAACGCTAGCAGCACGCAAGTTGTCCGTCGCACTTCAGGGCCCTCAAACAAATCTCGCCACGTCCGGATTTCAACTTCGACCAGACATCTCAATCACGCACGGCGACGGCGTCGAAGCGATCCTCGATGCAAAATGGAAGCGCCTCGAGAAGGACAAGCCAAACTCCGGCGTCGCAAGCGCCGACGCATACCAAATGAACGCCTATGCCGACCGCTACCGCTGTAATAGCCTAGCTTTGGTCTATCCAGCCACCGCGGACTGTCCGCCAGGGCGCGTCACAAGCTTCGTACTAATGACCGCGACACGGCCTGTGCTTGAAGTCCTTACAATCGACGTACGGGAGCTGGCATTCGGCAACGGCATGCCGGCCGGCTTCGATGCTGTGCTGCCGAGCACGGGGGAGTGGCCGCAGACATCCGTGCGGTCGGTTTCACTTTGGGATGACAGCAGTGTCCGTTGATACATTATGCGATCTTCTTGGCCCAGAGGGTGAACATCACAGCAAGAAGCCGTGCCGAACTCGTGGGAGCACGGTTCTGTCCGCCCCGATCCAGTCATTCCCGCCATGCTTCGCGGACGACAGCTGTGCGCCTCAAGTGGGACGTCCAGCCCTCGTTGCGCATTTCCGGAAGCCGTCATCGGCACAACTATCCTGGCGCGATACTATCCGCGAGGCTACCATCGAGCGGGGCGAATGTCAGACCGGCTGAGAATAACCGTCGATGGCGATTACCTGATGATTGCCTTAGGTCGCGTTGCATATGTCTTCGCGGGCCCGCAGCGCCTGCGCCCCGGCTCAGCTTGCCGATAGACCATTTTAAGCGGAAGTAGCAGACGCATCTGGCAACGCTGTGTTGCCCACCTCATTCACCAAAGGCCAAGGTCGACCAGAGGAGATGTCCGGATGGCGGGGACCAGAATCAAACCCACCTTCCTCATCACGCCCGGCATCAATCTGCACCAGATAGTCGGCAGCGAATTTGGCCGTTTCGGGATCAGAAGACCGGGTCAGACCGTACAGTCCTTTACGGAGTTCGGACAAATCGCGTGGAATAAGAGAGTATGACGACGAACCGCTACCTGTAGGCTGGTGGAAATACAGAATTTTGGAGCGCGTATTCCAGCCAAATTGATCGATGACACGGCGTCCGGTCTTGTCTTGTGCAAGCTTCAGGACGGTGGCGTGATCTGCTCCAGCGAGAAGGATGCCCGCGAGCAGCGCCTTCTGTCGCTCATCTGTTGCCACGTCATACCGCGCTGGTAAGCTCTCCCGCGCCTCTGACGAGAACGTCAAAAACAGTTCGTCGGGGTAGTCGAAGCGTGTAACTCGCTCGATCGGCTTGTTACCGTATTTTCCGGCCGCGATTTCCAGTAGGAAGTCAAGCGTTGCCTGTCCCGGATTCTTGAGCGCAAGAAACAGCTCGTACTGGTCGGTCAACTCCGGGCATCGGGTTACGAGCCCGCGCAAAAGTTCGATGCGAAGACCTTCCTCCAGATGGCGCACACTGTTCAAGAGATCCCGGACACGCCATTTGCCAAACTCGAACTTCGCGGCCACCGCCTCGAGTCCGTCGAACAACGCGAACGGCTGATCCGATACCGGTAGCAGCTCCAGCCAGTCGAACAACGTGCTTAGGTCATTGTCCTGTATCCATTTGCGATCACCGTGCTCGGCCATCGCATCCGACAGCCCCTTCATGAGGATGCCGGCGGGCACGACAAGACCACCGACCGTCATGCGTTGCGCAAGTTCGAGCCGCAGCCGGTGTGGTAACTCGGCCTGCAAGATGTCGATCAGGAATGCCGTGCGGTCGCCATGCGGGAGCAGCACGGCGCAGCCGGCAAATCGCGCCGCACGTCCAAGTTCTTTCAGCGAGCCGCCTTTACGCAAGGTCTCTGCGGCCTCGAAAAGCAGATCCGCTGTGTCGCAGCTCTGGGCACGGTTCCTTGACCGATTTGCGGCGGCACGAGCGAAGTCGGGCCATTGGCTGAACTTGCGATCATTGTCGTCAGGCACTGGTTCGTTTCGCTGCTGCCAAATGACTTGGAGACCGACAGCTGCTTCCAGACCGAAGTCCGCGTCGAGTAGAAAACGCTTCAGAACCGCTTCTGCCTCGTCGTTGCCGATCGTTGTCAGCGTGATGCGGTACTCGTGAACGTGAGACCATCGCATCTCGCTTAAGGCTTTCTCGTTGGACCTGTTGGCCGCGTACGCCGCCCTTGCCGCGGCAAGCCCCGCGAGGTCCGCTTCGATCATCCTTTCCAATATGGGCACCTGACCAGCATCAGGGACGCGGCGCATCGCCCACGTGAGTTGGGCCATGTGATGCCGTGAAGCCGACTTACCAATGAGCTGCTGCCCCCATCCTTCTATGAGTTTGACGACAGCTGGCCTGGTGGCAGGGGGCATCTGCAAGTGCTCGATATCGCCGCCGCGACCGTGCCGGCTGAGAATATCGGCCAGGTCATGGATTTCATCCGGCGTCAGCCCCTCTGCGAACTCCTGCAAGACATCGATCAGCACGCTTGCGCGCGTGCTTTCCAGCTTGTCTGCAAGCTTTCGGCAGGGTCCGTAGGCCGCCTCTGTCCGCTCGCCGTCCGCTCGGAACTTGCGTCTGGCATCAAGATAACGCACGACCAGTTCCCGTACAGTACTTTTCCCCGCGAGAAAACACGCCACGCTTGGTCGATCGCTCTTGTCGTCCTGCAGCGTCAGCGTGGCTACGGGCTCGTCGTCGGTGGGCTCGACGCCCTCCAGATACTGCTGCGGCTGATAGGGTACGTCGAGACCATTCTCCACTCGCCACCTGAGTGCGACAGCGACCTGGCGCGGAAATCGCGCCCAAGCGTCGCGCACGATATGAATACCGCGGTCCTTGAACGAGAACGCGGGGTCTCTCAGCTCGCGCTCAAGCGCCACCGCTACTTCTTCGTCCGGAAGGGCGTCGAGGACCCTGGCCAAACGTGTCTCTGGAGATGCGTCAGCTGTTACCAAGGCTTTACGCCTTTCCATCAGATCGGCCAGTAGCGCGGGATCGCGAACCCCGTCGAAGTGGCCCCTTTGCGCGACCGCCTGCACCAGCTCCCCACCAGAGGCTTTTAGAAGCTCCTCCATTTGCCGCGTGGCCACACGGAAAGAGAGGCCTTCAAAGATGCGAAGTCGGATTTCCAGACTGTGTTCATTCAGCGCCAATGCGAGGACCGCATCGAGGGCGTCCCGATCGCCATGAAACGCCAACTCGGCGGCTAATGTCTCTCGTGTTTGATCTGGCAATCCCGCGAAGTCCCGTGCGAGACGATCTCCAAGGACGGACGGATTGAACCGACGCACGATCCTCATCGCGCTCATCTGGCTCTGACCGTTGTCGCCGGAAACGAAAGGCCAGACGATATCGGCAAACTCGGGCCTCTTGGTCTCGATCATGAAGCCCACAGCGCGGTCTAACTTGCCTTGCGTATGCCAAGCGCGCGCGAACCTTACGGCTCTGTCTCCAATGATCTCCCAGACAGTCGGCCCAGATCGCGCGACGACCTGCGCGGCGAAGATCGGGTCGATACCTAGCAGTACGTCCACGACCTTGGCGACAACCTTGGCGCCCGCCTCGTCTTTTCGCGACATACGCTCGCAGGCAAACAGGACCACTTCGGTCCAGCTGCGATCGTTGAGCGCAACAATTGCAAGCGGATGCTCGAGGCTAAGGTCGTCGCCTGCCACGATGAGCCCCGCCTCGAGGTCGAACGATGCGAACCATTCCTGCAGCTGCTGGTGCTGGAAGGAGTAGAGCTGGCTGTCCTGCCTGACCAGCAAGTGACTTGCCACGAGGATGTCGAGGACGTGAGGTGGGTTTGGTGCGGCGGAGATCTGCCCCTCAGACACGAGCTTTCCGCTTGCGCGCGATATGGCCGAACGCATTTCACGATCAGGAATGGTCGGCGTACCGGACAGCTGGGCGGCCGCCGCAATGACCGTCAGGTAGGTTTGCTGGGCGTCATGCAACTCGCGGTGAAAAAGCTCTTTGTTGGCGGGAACGGCTTCATGGGCCTCGACCATGCGGTGAAGCACTTCTTCCTTCGTCTCTGGCAGCTTCCCCGAAGTGGTCGCCTCCAGTAAGGCACGCAGGTACAGGGGATTGGTGACCAGGTCCCGAAGGCCCACGGTGCGCCAGGCGCCATCGAGCACGCTGACGCCATCCTGCCCCCTCATACCCTCCGCGATTTCGAGTTGCTGGTCATCCGAGAGGGGAAGGATGGAGATGCGGCGTCCCGCGAGGGGAACGTCCAGCACGGTCCTGCGACTGCTCATCACGAGCTTCAGCAACGGAAACTGTGTTTCGAGCTCCTCCATCTCCTTAATGAGGCGGCGGCGTGCCGCCTCGGGAACTTCATTCCACCCGTCCAGGAGCAGGGCAAGCTCGCCGTGGTCGGCCAAGAACTTGAGGTGCGCGCTGGAGAGCGCCTCGTAGTTTCTGCGGCGGGATGCCCAGTCGAACAGGTCCCTGCCCGACTCGGCCCATGCGCCGAGTGGCACGAATACCGGCACGGGACCGGCCTCAATCATCTTGCGGGCGATCTGGATAAGGGTCGTAGTCTTGCCCGTGCCCGGCGCCGACAGCAGGACGATATGCTGCGCAATAGCGAGAACCGGAGGGAAATTAGCTTGGTTCAGATTGCGGACGTCCTTAACGCCTTCGGCCGTGAGTTCGAGCTCCACGGAATGCTTGGGCCAGCTCCGCCGCCGCTCGTAGGTTTCGATATCCGCCAGCGACGCCGCGCGCACCTCCGTTTTGATAGTCGCAAGATCGGCATTCGCCGGCAGACCGAGCCGTGAAATGTAAGGCGCCAATTGCTGGATAAGTTCGTCCGACAGCTGGGCGATGGTCGCTGGGCCCTTGCCGCTGGCAAGTTGCTGGAACGCGCGCTCTTCGGCCTCCTGCTTCCACTTCTTCAGCTTCTCGACCGTGAACTCCTGCGGGTTGTGGTCGATGAGGTGGGCGTGGTCGGCGCACAGCCAGATTCCGTTATCTGCACTCGCGCGTTCCATCGGCGTCTGACTGGAATCGTATCGGGGACCGCCGGGTGACGCGGCTTTGATATGGGCGGCCACGCCGATGGTGTTCGAGCCTTCTTCGCCTTTGCGTGGTCCGATGGTCAGCCGCTGGCATTGCGGGTTGGAACACAGGTAGCCGACGCGCTGGGCGAGTTGGATTTTGACAGTGGGCTTGAAGTCGTCACGACGGCGTGCCGTGACAGCAGGCTTGGTGCCGTCAATCGGCGCAGGAGTTTCGGGCGTCATAGGCGTGTCGGGCATGTGACGACGATACTGGAAAAGCCGGATCCTTCAAGGAGTTTCAATGGCATACCGGGAATTCGCATTTCGACCTTCAAGGACGTGCAGTCCCGCGGAGCTGCCACAGCTACAACAACTGTAAAGTCCCCTCCACTGGCTATTCCAAGAGGCTGTTGCGCTCAGGCTTGCCGGCCAAACGATAAAAAGCTCTCGGCCACCCAATAGGTCAGCTCGCCGTCGTGGACGACGCGCGTGGGCGGGGCCAAACGGCAGCTATTCACTGAGCTTCTTCCGATAGCGGACCGTCGGCAGAAAGCTGCCGCCGTTATGCTCCCTGATTGTCGTCCACGGGACTTTCGACAAACTTCTGGGCCTGCGCCTGGCTGACTGCGGTGTCCAGCGTTACCCCCATGTTCTCGAAAAGGGCGCCGAGTTTTAGAAGGTAGTCGCTTGTGATGTCGTCGTGCTTCGTACCTTCCTTTGTGACACCGTTGCGGTGGACGCAGTCGTGGCGCTTGTCGATGGATTTCATGACGAGCGCTCGTTCATCTCTGTCGCCAGGCAGAATCGGCTTACCGAACGCCGCCTCGCACATGCCGTTCACTTGCGCAAGCTTATGGAAAGACAGGCCTTGCAAGGTCATCTTGACCATTTCCCTCACGATGTCGGGCTTGTCGAGGATCGTCTCTAGGCTGATCTGCTTTTCTTTTAGACCCTCAAGCTTGAGCATCTTTCTTTGAACCCCGACGTCCTCCATGGCGGAGCCGATGATAGTATCGGAGAGATACGCCTCCAGGATTGAATACAGCGTGACGAAGAGCATCCGGTTTCGGCTTCCGGTGCCTTCCATCGTGCTCAGTTCGACCACGTTCTTCTTCCAGTCGCGCATCGCCTCCTGAAAAATGCCGTACGCGCCAGGCTCGGGCTCTGGCTCGTCCCATCCGCTCGGCATCCAACCGGGCACGACGTTCACAGGTACGCCCGGATGCCCATCAAGCTGAGCACGCGTTCGATTGTGCGACCGGAGAATTCGTACCGTCCACGAATGATCTTCTTCGGGATTCAGGCATGCAATCTCTTCGACAAGATCAGTGTCTGCTTCTTCCGATGCCATGTAGCCGGCAGCAGGCTGCCCACATACCGGGCAGAGGAAATTGACCTCGTAATCAAACATTGGCTCGTCGTGCTGCGTCTCCATTTCAGCAAGCAGCCACTCTTTCATTCTACCCATTATCGCCCCCAAACTGAGTGATTGCATCCTGCCTACCAGCACACGCTTTCCTATTCGTGAATTCCTGCCGGCGTTTTGCGCGAGGCATGTCGGGCGCACACCACAATCCTATCGAATGCGCATGGAGGCGGCGATGGGCGTGATCAGGTGGAGGAAAGTCTTTGGAGCCGATTTCGGTGAGGTCGGTGGCGGCAGCATTTGTCGGGTCATCGATGTGCTGACGAACTGGCGTCTGGAACTGTCGCCGTCATTCCCGGGCGTTCGCGCTGCAAGCCTTATGGCCGACGACACCGATCTTCGGTTCAATTCGAAGATGCTGGCAAAGGAATACGCCGAGCAGATGCTGCAGGAATGGCTGGATGCTGCCGGGCTGATACCGAAGCTTTCCTTCGCAGAGCCGCGGCCACCTCTGATATGGACTCGGAAGCAAATCGGCAATCGCATGAGTTCGGCCGGTTACCTCTGTAAGACCGAGGCCTGTCATGTCTTCGATCCTGGCTATCATGGGGTGAAGTGCTGGATGTACGAGTACCTCCGTCGTTCCCGGGCGGGCCGATGACGGTTAGCACTACTGAGATTTTCCCGACCATCGAAGAGGCTAACGGCGTGGTGCAGCAGCTCTATGACCGCTTTCTACTGGAGCAACGTCTCCAGGCAGGTGTGGCATGAGCCTGTCAGTCACCCAACACGGCAATACCGCTGCGGGAAGAAGACCTGCTGACCAGGAGGATGTCGGTGTCGTGTCTGGCACCCGCGCTGCCTAAGCAGCTCAATTTGAGACCAGATCTAGGAGACTGACGATGTCGCAGAAGACGATGACTATCCTGAGTGGCTTCGGGTCCAGAAGCGGATCCGATCCGAGGTCGACGGGCGGCCGCGGACGATCACGGTCGATGTCCTTGCCCGTTGGGATGTCGACAACGATACGGATTGGTGATCGGCAGCGAGGGGACGATCGATGCCAATAGCTGCCAGATCGGGACGAAAATTACGTTTGTGGCGCCTACTTGATCAGTAGTCCATGTTGGCGTGCATCATGAATTCGTGGCCCCATTGCTCGAGGAATTCCTCCAAATCCTCCTCGGTTCCGCTGATCGCAGCATGATACTCCTTGATGTGGTCTTCGTCGTATGACGGGTCGATACCCGCATCCATCAGCCAATGCGGACGTTCGAGGGGGCCAGTGGTGAGCAGTTCATCCAGGCTGTCAAAGATGGCGCATACGTCAGCATGGTCTTCCTGCTCGATTGGGATAAAGGAGAAGCGGACACTGTTGCCGAAGCGGCTGAAATTCGTGGGGATGGCTCCTACGAGCGGCAGATGGAAGAAGATGGATCCACCGTCGTTCTCGAAACCACCATGCGCGAATGGATTGCGGATCCGTTCCTTGATGTCGCGCATCTTACCGAGCGGCTCTGCTGAAGGGGTCGCGTCGGACACGATCTGGTTTAGCTTCACGTCCCACTTGCCGCCGAGGAATTCGAGCAGTTCGCCCGAAGCGAGCGGTTTTCCACTGAAGGCGCGCAGAAGGACGAGCCGATGTTCGAGGAGGCTGAAATAGGCATCGACCATGGCCGTCGAATAATAGAACCCTTCGTGATTGGCTTCTATCATCCTGTTCATACCGGACATCATGTCGCTCATGAACGACGATACTAAATCTGTGCCTTCCTCGCCCTTGGCTTTCCGTTTCCTTGGTTTCCTGTTCGCCTTTGCGTAGGCCTTGTCCGCCTTCTCGCGGAAAAACCTGTAGCGGCTGTCAAACTCGCTGAAGCGGTTTGCGATCGAGGCCTCTCCCAGTGATACATGGTGCTTAGCAATTGGCGCGAGGAACGTCTCGACGTGTTTCAACGCCGTCTTGAGCTGATTGACGAGCCGCTGCCGATCCTTCGCGTCACCGCCCTTCATGCCTATCGCGAAACCGAACTTCCGATGCTCGAAGAACACAGGGAAGCCTTTGAAACTCCCATAGACCGTCCAGCGTACCTTTTCTCCATGACCTGACCACTCCCACCCCATGACGTTCCTCATCATGAACAGGACGAGTTCCGGTACAGGAAAGTCTCGTTTATCGGGTCTGGAGCTGGGGATGTCGAACCTGGACCCGTCGTTCGGAAAATCCTTAGAGAAGCCTACAAGGTTCCTGCTGACTCGGGCTTTCAGGGTTTCGAACGGGTCGGTTGATGTCACTTCCAGAATCTTTCTTCGTTCCGCGGCGCGAAGCCTCTCGAATCTTGCAGGTTCGCTCTGTCTGATGAAGTAGATCGCACTCATGTCACGAGTACAACCAGCAATGACAGATACAGCTATCCCCTCGAGCGAAATTCTCAAACTCATCCGTGGTCAGACCCGCCTTGAGACAAAGATCGACACCTTCCTTGGTGCCCAGAACGCGATGAAGTCGGAGATCGATGCCATCAAGGCTGATGATGCAGAGATTAAGAGCCAACGGCGAGCCACAGCCGCTACTGTGGCCGCCTTCTCGAACGGATGGACGACGGCCAATCGCGGTCAGCAAGTGATCGTGCCGCACGCCCGTGTCGCTCTCGAATCCATACCACGCATGCAAGGACAGCCGCCGAGGTTCGCAGTAAGCACCGGAACGATTACGCAGCCGTCCTACACGCCACGCGCCGGCGGTCGGAAAGCTCTGTTTCATCACACCTACGGCGCGCTCCCGTCCAGATCGACGTCGATGGCGAGGTATTCTTTCGGCATCTGCTCGCTGATGCCGACGGCAACGTTGAGGATCTCGACGTCAAGGTGATCGCGGGGTGGTTACGACGGGGCACAGGTCGCTGCGATAACATGGGGCGACATCCATCACGAGCAGCTCAACTCAACCGTCGCCTTGACGTCGTGGGGCTGCGACATGCGGTGGCGCAGTATCGTCACTAGGACCAACATCCTCGACCGCCTGGTACCCCGGTACCAGTTCCTCGAATACCTCAACGACTTCCGGCGCAGAAATCATCATGGGATCGCGATCCTGATCAACGCGCAATGGTAAAGGCAGTTGGGTGAGTCAGTCGAGGACGAGGTTAAGGAAGCAGCGGCGTTCGCCAATGCCATTCGCCGCGAATGGTGTCGGACTGTCATGGTCGAGAGCAATCACGATGCGGCGCTGGCGAGATGGCCCAAGGATCCGGAAGGCGCGCTCGATGCGCACAACGCCTACTACTGGCACGACCTGAACGCAGCCTGGCATCGCGCCATCCGCAATAACGTCTCGCACTTCAACATCGTCGAGGAAGGGATGCGAAGGGCTGCCCTCGCCGACGTTGTCGACTTCGTAAACTCGGGCGGCAGCTACCTCGTCGGCGACGTCGAATACGGCTTGCATGGCGACCTCGGTGTAGGGGCCTCGCGCGGCTCTCCGAACCAGTACAGGCGTTTCGGACCCAAGAGATCCTCCGGACACACGCATACTCCGAAAATCGTCGAGGGCGTCTATATCGCCGGAGTGAGCGCGAACCTCAATCAGGGCTACAACAAGGGTCCGACGACCTGGGCGCACGCGCACATCGTCCAGTACGACAACGGCAAGCGCGCGATCATCATGAGCGAGGACGGCAGGTACGAGCCTGCAGGGGAAGCTGTGGAGTACAAGGGCGGCAGCATAGCCGCCTTCGCCTGCAGTTGTGGACCTTTCGAGCCTACACAGCTACTGTCGACGCTTCCGAATTCAGAGGAACGCAGCGTGCACGACAAGCGATACCAGGTATTCATATCGTCGACCTTCACGGATCTGCAAGAGGAACGCCGCGCCGTCCAGGACGCCGTGATCTCCATGGGCGACTTTCCTGTTCAGATGGAATCCTTCCCAGCCACTGATGAGGCTCAGATGGATTTCATCGGGCCTTTGATTAAGCAGAGCGACTACTACGTCCTCATAATTGGAGGCAGGTACGGAACGATCGACGAAACGGGACTGAGCTTCACCCACCAGGAGTTCCGATATGCGGTCGAGAAAGGCGTTCCTGTCCTCGTTCTGGTACACGGCAAGCCGGATGCCATCGTCGTCGGAAAGACCGAGTCCACGGATGCTGGCCGAGCCAAGCTTGCCGAGTTCATTAAGGAGGCCAGCTACAAGAGGATCCGCAAGGATTGGCAGAACATCGGCGAGTTGAAGCTGGCTGTCCACGAAGCTCTGGATCACGCCAAGAGATCCAAGCCACGTCCGGGCTGGGTTCGAGGCGACAGCATCGCAAGCATCGATGCTCTGGAAGAGCTCAACGAAGTCCGTAAGGAGAACGAGAAGTTCAGGGAGGCCCTTGGGAACCTCAGTGTTGACATTCCACTTCCCAAGCTCCCAGATGCGGGAGAACTGACTACCCTGACACTTCTACCGCTGACCTCGAACAAAGGCACGAAGCGCGGTAGCTCCGCCAAAATCCAAGGATCTTGGATATCCTTCTTTCCCTTGTTCTTCTCCAATCTCGATGTCTCGACGAACGACTGGAACGGCGATTTCTATTTCAACATTGATCACGACGATTCATGCGTAAAGATCGCCTCCGCAATCGCAGGGGAGCTGGCCCCAGTCGACACGAATGGCTGCTTCAGGATAACCCGGAGCACACTAGACCGCCTGATTTCCTATTACACGGAAGCCGGACTTATGATTGCATCGGGGAACGAGGGTCAGACTCCATTCACGGAGACCGCGCAACGCCTAGCACGCCGTCACCACGTCGTCGGGAGCGCATCGCCATTCACGATCATCGAGGGTGAAGTTACCGTCACCACGATTGGATCTACAGGCGGGAATTTCGCACGAGACTTGGGCGACGACATCCCGTTCTAGGGACGCCGAATTCTACGGCTGATCAGGCAGCCGGCATTTCCGTTCGTAAGCGTGGCGTGATGACCGCCTACCGGCGCTGCCGTGGAGTGGGATAGTGTCCACCAAGTGCTGAGTGGACACTATGGCGGTATTTGATGTCGGGAATAAGCGAAGCGGCGAAGCGCGGTCGACGAAACTGGAAGACAAATGGCGAATTGTTGAAGAAGCGCAGCTTCCCGGCAACTCGGTAGCGGAGGTGGCGCGCCGGCGCGGGGTCAACAGCAACCTGCTTTTCCGCTGGATACGGGCAGCCGAGGCCGGACAGCTCGGTCACAGGCCGGATTCCCTTGTGCTTCTGCCGCAACCCGCCTTGGACTTCATTCGGTGTGTTTGGACGAGGCGATGACGAAGGGCCTGCGATGACGATACCGGTCGCCCCCTCTGCGGCGGTTCCCCCGGTGGCGAGTTCGCCGCGGCCCAAATCGGTGTTGCCGGCCAAAGGGCCGACATTGGACGAGCGCCCTCGCTGGCGATGACGAGCTGATCGCGCAGAAAATCGGCGTCTTCGAGGAGGGATCGGATCGCAGCGACCGCATCGCCATCGTGAGCGCGCAGGACAGACACGGCGAGATCTACGGATTCGGGCGACTGGGTGTCAGTGTCTTCAGCGACGATATCGAGGGCAAGCTGCTCGGGCATCAGAGATCTCCTAGGAGCTTCCAGTGTCAACGGATTTTGTTCCTATTTTGTTCTCGTCATCTCGGGAGTCAAGACTCCGCTTTGACACTTGTCTTTCGTCGCTTAGAAGCCTAGATTTTTCGATGCAATCGCGGAAGGGCCGAAAGCCTCGAAGCAGTGGAGGAATCCACGAATGACAACGAGAAACGGAGTCAAAAATGCGAATTTATTCGCCCCATTTTTCATGCCTATATGACGAGCAAGAACCGATTGGCAACATCGGTCGTGGATCGCACTACTCGGTTTTTCGAACCGCTGAGTGGCGCAATGTCGTCCGGGAACCCTTAGAGCACGCTCAGATCCACGACTTCGCAGTCATCTGGGACGAAGACCACGACGAGCGCGTGATCGACGTCGCAGAACGTATCTACATGGCCGGACTGTTCTCCCCTATTCAGTTCATCGGGGAGCGGAAGGGTAGTCTGTCGGTGATCATCGCAGCGCGGTTCAGATTCCATCCGCCGGAGCCAGTCTTTCTGAAGTGGCAGAAGGACATCGAGCGGATTGCTGGTGACATCAATGGCGACACGTGGAATGTGAATTTCGGTCGGTTCGACAAGCGCCTTTTCCATCGTGCGCCCCACCAGACAGAGTCCGCTTCCATCGTCCAGGATACCGAGGACCGATCTGTCGCGTATCTTCGCCACATCGATAACCTCTGGAATCTTGGTACGTGGGATTACAAGTCTAAGCGCTACCCAGCACCCCCGGAGCCGTTCCCGCCATTCCAAAACGGGATGCCCGGCATGCCGTCCGTCCCAACCCCGACATTCTTCCCGCAGCCGCCCATTGTGAAGCGGTAGTTGCTTGGTGCACGGTGGTCATCTTTTCGGCTGCCGTGCTCGTATCTTGCAGGCGCCTGGATCAGGATGCATTCGGAGCGCGGAGATGGTCTCAGTAGGTCAGAGACGCCGACATCGCGTCGGTCTATGGCGGTTCGAATCCGATCCGCATCGTTCCAGTGTTTTGAAGAGGCCCTAGCTTCATCGAAACGCATTCGAACCTTGAGACCACCGACGGTTCCGACGGATTGGAAGATCCAATCTGTCGGTCAATCTGTCGGTGGAGTTTCCGCGTGTCGCCTGGCATTTAATTAGGTTCATCCTCAAATTCTGTGATTCAGCGGCAGCATTCTCGCCCTCATCAGTTCTGGCCCGGCGCGGCCGTACATTGCTCGCTTCAGCATCTTGAGGCGGTTGATCTGCCCTTCGGCTTGACCGTTGCTCCAGGGGAGTTC
>Ga0209281_1000658_pt1 | contig 36963 bp, 32 predicted proteins | sample MedtruBG_FD_187514 | JGI IMG/M metagenome (GOLD analysis project Ga0209281, IMG submission 187514) | Root nodule microbial communities of legume samples collected from California, USA - Medicago truncatula BG (SPAdes) (version 2) | ecosystem: Host-associated > Plants > Roots > Nodule | place... | reverse complement strand
TTCCAAGGGCCTCTAGGCAGCATAATTATTGTAGAAAATACAGGCGATTATCAAGTTGGCTATAGCATAATTTTCAGAAATACAGATGGTGGAGGCGTAGTAAGCCCTACTGAAGGAGCATTTGGAGTACAAGTAGGTAGTGGTGTTACGTTTACTAATATACCTGCAAGTAGGTTTGGTATTGGTGTTCAATTACCTTCAGGAAGCGGTGGCGGAGACGTCGCTCATGATACTAATCTTCAAGTAAATGGTGAGGCATTTATCTCAATAAGTGCAGGACAACAAATGCAAATTGTTAATCTTGGTAACACAACGCTTCACTTAGTTAATAGTGTCGCTGGAACAGCAGTAAATAGTGCTTCGTTAACTATAGTAAAATTAAACTAAGAACAGAATAATTAAAGTTGAAGAGTCTGCTCAATTAACCATATAGTTTTTTGTGCAACTCTTCTTTTTTATTAATAAGACATGCTTATAATCCAATATTAATCTTTTTAAAATATTATATTTAATGCATTATACACTAATTTATTTATCCCTTTCATAAATATAATAGTAAAAAATCCTCTAGCTATAATGTGATAATAATTATTCACATTATAGCTAGAGGACGATAATTTGACTACAACTAATTTAAATCTATACCAATGTTAAACTGTTTTGAGTAGATTCTGGCAGAATAATAACTTTATCCTTGCACGATGCACAAAATTTAGCATAACTAATGCAAGTTTCTAATGAATCATTTGATTCCATAGGCCACCAGCGTATTGCGCCCATTGGTGCCTTGGACGCAAAAGCTTCTACTTCTAGAGGAATACGCCCAACAACTACGACTTCCATGTCTTTAAAGTTAGTTTTACTTCCTTTTTCAAGGGTACCAATTAATTGTTCATGATTATATACAGAACATGAGTATGGAATTGGAAATATCATTGAAACTCTATTAGAATCTTCATCAATTATATTAGCTGATTTTAAGGCAGGATCGCCTTCTTCTCTCTGCCATACGCGACTATATGATATAAATTCTTGTAATTCAAGTTCTTTAATTCGTTTATGGATTCTTTCACCATAGTATTTGTACAGCTCTCCTACTAAGATTTGAATTTGTTTATTCCTGGTAAAAGTTGAGTTGTCTCCATTTTCATTCCTATATTGTATATAGAGTAAATTAGGAATACATACATATTTAGTGCAAAGAAATGTTCGAATTAATATATCGTAATCATCTGCGACTAATAGTTCTTCTCTATGGCCTCCTATAAGATGATAGCACTCTTTCGTCCATGCACGAGGATGATTTGGTAACCCAGCTAGATGGACTATAGTTGTTCCATTTATAACTGTATTTCTTAACACATTTTGCCATCTATTCATTTCATGCACCCAAACTCGATAATATAAACCGTATCCATATCCACAATCCCATCCATACCAATTTGAATTATTGCTACCAACATATGGTTCTGTACAGTCCCCATATACAAATCCACAATCAGGATGCCGTTTAAATGCAGTTACTATTTTTTCTAGACAATCATGAGTTAATTCATCATCATGATCTACCTCTAACAAAATCTCACCGGTGCATAAACCTGCCGCATAACGTTTGGTTGCTCCTATATAGCCATTACGATGATCTTGTCTATATCTCCTTACACGCGAATCATCCAAAGATAGTAAATCTTGATTATAAGTGACATCCCCATCACCTGAATCATCAACAATTACCCATTCCCAATTTGAATAGGTTTGTTTCAAAAGCGATTTATATACACGCTGAATTTTGTCCTTAGATTTATATGCAGCAGTGAAAACCGATACTAAGGGAATATCAGAAGAAAAATGAGTATCAGGTATTTTTTTATTTTCTGGAAGGATATCTGTACGATTAAGCCAGCAGTAAAATAAATAATTTGGTTGAATATCTGCTGCAGAATTATAATGTAACCAACGTTTTCTTTCATGATATGGTAATGCATAAAGTGTTGCAAATTGTTCTGCACTACCTCCTACTGAAACATATATACGTGGATTTTTAGGATTTATTATTTCTAACGGCGCATTTTCCATTTGGTATAGTTTAATTGATATTCCGCTTTCAAGAAGTCTTTTTAACATTTCTTCAATTCCATCCAATGAATTCTCAGTATCAACATACAAATGAGCCGTTAATAATGGAGTATCACTTGATTGCATTTTCATCCTCCTTTTCATTTTTAAAAACTATAAGTTTCTTGCATAATTCTCATATTAAACTTTTATTAAGACTTATTATTTTCACTTATACTACTTCTTTCTATTTTTTAAGTTCTATTTCTTCCACAATATCCATAAGATATTTTCCATATTCATTTTTCATTAATGGTTTAGCGAGTTTAATAACTTGTTCGGAATTTATCCATCCTTGTCTATAAGCTATTTCTTCAAGACATGCTATATATGCACCTTGGGTGTTTTGAACTGCTTCAACGAAATTAGAAGCATGAAGCATTGATGCATGAGTACCTGTGTCAAGCCATGCCATTCCTCTACCTAATAATTTCACCTTTAATGTTTTTTCTTCCATATACGCTTTATTTAGATCCGTTATCTCTAATTCTCCTCTTTTAGAAGGTTTCAACGCCTTAGCCTTTGCAACTACAGAATTATCATAAAAATAAAGACCTGGCACTGCATATTTTGATTTCGGTTTTTCAGGCTTTTCCTCTAGAGAAATAACATTCCCATTATTATCAAATTCAACCACGCCAAAAGACTTTGGGTTTTGAACATAATAGCCAAATATATATGCACCATTTTCTAATTTCGCAGCTTCTTTTAGGTGACCTGAAAAACTTTGTCCATAGAAAATATTATCACCAAGTACCATTGCAACATTATCATTACCAATAAATTCTTCCCCAATTATAAATGCTTCTGCAAGTCCATTTGGATTTTCTTGAACTGCATATTTAATATTTAAGCCTAATTCTTGTCCATCTTTAAATAGTTCCTTAAAATTACCTATATCTCTTGGTGTCGATATAATTAAAATATCTCTTATTCCAGCAAGCATTAAAACCGACATAGGATAATAAATCATAGGTTTATCATAAATGGGAACCATTTGCTTTGACATTGCTTTTGTTGCTGGATATAACCTAGTTCCAGCACCTCCTGCTAAAACAATTCCTTTCATACTATCCCCTCTTTAATCTAAAATAGAAAATTAATTTGTTTTATATTCAATTACTTATATAGTATTTTCATTCCAGTCAAAAAGTGACTTAATAAATTATATTCGATAAAAATAATCTTTTTTTACGAACTTATCATACTTTACTATAGAACTCAGAAATTATTATTATCTTTAATTTACATCTATGTACAGATAACAGGTACATTTTCGTTTACTACTCATAAAATAAAATTGAACAAGTATAACTATTTAGGGTATTACTTAATTGTAAAAACATTCACAATACCAAATTATTAGAGGTGAGGTAAAATGAAAGAAAATAAGGTTGCATTTATTACTTATGTAACTGACAAAAATTTATATCAGAAAAGTTTATCATATATTAATAAACTACAAGTGCCTGAGGGTTTTGAAATTGAAATAATACCAATAATCGACGCTAAAAGCATGACTTCTGCATATAACGAGGCAATGCATAAAAGTGATTCAAAATACAAAGTTTATCTTCATGATGATGTTTATATCCAAAATTCAAAGTTTATGAGTGATATATTAAATATTTTCAAAAGTGATCAAAATATTGGTCTTATAGGGGTAGCAGGTGCAAAAATCATTCCAGTATCAGGAGTATGGCAAGAAGACTATAGGAAGGTTGGAAAAGTTATTAACATCCAAAGAGGAGGTGTAGAATTATTAAACTATAATGAGGTTCCAAATCTTTTTACTGAAGTAAAAGGAATAGATGGACTAATAATGATAACACAATATGACTTATTGTGGAGAGATGACATTTTTGATGGAAGGTATTTTTATGATCTTTCACAAAGTGTTGAATTTCTACGAAAAGGATTTAAAGTAGTAGTTCCTCATCAGGACAATTCATGGTGTATTCACGATTGTAGAGATATAAATGCCTCAGATGAATTTGAATTATCTAGAAATAAATTTCTAGATAATTATTCTAAAGATATACTGCCATTAGTTAGTATATTGATACCTACCTATAACCAAACAAAATATCTTAAGCTGGCACTTGATTCTGCCTTAAATCAAAGTTATAGAAATACTGAAATTATTATATGTGATGATAGTACAACGGATGAAGTACAAAAACTAGTTGAACAATATATGGATAAAACTGATAAAATTAAGTATTTTAATAATGGTGGTCCATCTGGTGATTGGGGCAAAATTAATTTGGAAAAGTGCTTTCAAAAGTCTTCAGGGGAATATATAAATTATTTGTTTCATGATGATCTTTTTAATTTGAATAAATTAGATAGAATGGTTAATTATTTTCTTTATGATGACACACTTTCTCTTATAACAAGTTATAGAAAATTGATTAATGAAAACGGCGAATATTTAAATGATTCTTTAAGAACTATTCGGCAATATCCTTATGATATTCGATTAACAGGAGAAGAAGCAGGAAGAAAACTTCTTTTTTCACTAAATAACTATATTGGCGAGCCAACTACTGCTATGTTTAGAAAAAGTGCTATAAACTCCTCTATATGTGAATATGATAAATACCAAATAAACTGTCTGGTTGATGCAGCATTATGGCTAAAATCATTAAGACAAGGAAACATGATATATATATCTGAACCATTAAGTGAGTTTAGAATTCATTCATCACAAAACAGTAATGATGGCATTTTATCATTTTGGATTCCAATTGAGTATTTTAAACTTATTATTTCTTCATATGAAAATGGTACTTTTATTAAAAGTAGAAAAGAGCTTTTAGAATCACTTACATTATGGTATAGACAATATGCTTCAAGCCTATTAGTATTAGCTAATGAATATAATAATTCTAAAAATGATCCGGAAATAATAAAACTAAAGGATGAATATTTAATTTGTTACACGAAATTTGTAAATATATTATTAGAGTAAAGAAAAATACAATTTTAATAAAAAATTTAATTCAAAATACAAGCTATTATTTAAAAAAGATTTCAATATAAAAGGAGAATATATGAAGTATAATAACATTTATATTCCATATATTCTCCTTAAAAAGTCATCCTATTGTATGAAATTTTATTGGCGCTGCTGGTGTCCCCACTGCAGTGCAATTATCTGGTAAATCTTTTGTTACAGTTGCTCCTGCTCCAATAATAGTATTAGAACCTATAGTGATTTTATTTATTATTGCGGCTGAGGTACCAATATTACATCCAGTGCCAATATTTACATTTCCTGATACATTAACACTTGGAAGTATTGTTGAATAATCACCAATTATTGAATCATGCCCAATTGTACTATCAATATTAATTATAACATGTTTTCCAATTTGAGTATTTACAGTGATAATACATCCTGCACAAATAATTGCACCTTGACCAATAATATTGTATTTTGATATTTTAATATCTGGATGAATTAAGGTAGCAGGTTTCAAATTTAGAGTTTCAGCTTCTTCACTAAACTTTAATTTAAGTTTTGGATCTCCAACTGCACATATATAAAATAAATTATCAAGTTTACTATTTTGTATCCATTTAAAATCACCCAGTATTCTGTAATTATTCAATACTAAGCCTACATGTTTATTACCTTCTTCAATAAATCCAAGCAAGTCCCACTCAGGTTTTTCATTATTTATTTCTTCTATTAACCAGGCTACTTCTCTTGCAAAACCTCCTGCCCCTATAATGACTATTTTTTTCATGATTCCCTCCAATATTAAAATACTATAAATTACTATTAATTATTTTAACAATTTCTTCTAGTTCATATTCTTTTAATGAATCATAAATTGGTAAACATAATATTCTACTTGATATATTATTTGATATTTGCATATATTTAGAATTAGTTAAGTAACCCAAAGTATCCAACGAAGGATAAAAATATCTTCTTGGAAAGATTTCTTTTTTATTTAGTTCCCCTACTACTCTTAATAAATCTTTTTCAGTTTGAAAGACTACTGGAAAATATGCATAATTCCTTGTACAGTCCTTATTATGCTTTTGTAATTGCAATTCTTTTGATAAATTATTTACATAAAAATTATGGACTTTTTTTCTTCCTTGTAAAATTTCATCTATATTATCTAATAAGCATAATCCCATTGCAGCTTGAAATTCATTCATTTTCGCATTAATTCCTAAATCATCAATTTTTTCAGGGCCACTAATTCCAAAATTAATCATAAGCTTTATTTTCTTATATAATTCATCATCCTTGACTATAATTCCGCCTCCTTCTATAGTATGAAATAATTTAGTGCTATGGAAACTGATAATTGATATATCACCATAGGATAAGATATTTTTATTTTTATAATTTACTCCAAATGTATGAGCTGCATCATATATAACTTTCAAATTATTTTTATTTGCTATATCCTGAATTACATCTATATCACATGCATTTCCAAATACATGAACAGGAACTATTGCTTTACATTTATCGGTTATTAAATTTTCTATTTGTTTATAATCAATGCAAAAAGTCTGTGGATTAATATCTGCAAATACAGGAGTAAGTCCTTCCCATACTTGACTACTCACTGTTGCAGCAAACGTAAACGGAGTTGTAATAACTTCATCTCTTAATTCCAACGCTTTGTAGGCTACTTGAAGTGCCAAAGTTCCATTTGATACTAAAATTAAATTGCGAATATTTAAATATTCTTCTAGCCTTTTTTCAAGTTGTTGTACAAACTGACCATTATTTGTAAGAAATCCGGACTCAAAAATCTTATCTACATAACCTTTATACTTGCCTATATCAGGTAAGTATGTCTTTGTTACATTAATCATATAATTTTCCTCTCAAAATTTATTACTACAATTTTTGAATTTTATGAATAAATTTCAAAATGCTAGCTTTTGTACTATTATATAATCTAAAATTTTAAATGTTCTGTCATTATAACTAATTTTTTTATAATTTGAAACACTTATCTTAGTTTCTTTTTACTATTTAGAAAAATTTGGGACATTACCATATTTGCTAGAATCAGTGTAGGTACATTTTTTACTAATATTCATAAAATATGATTAAATAATAATACTGTTATTTTGTATTAGTTAAAAAGAAAAATATTATTTACACAAATTATTGGAGAGGGATAAAAATGAATGAAAATAAAATAGCATTTATTACTGCTGTAAATGATAATGATATGTATCAGAAAAGTTTATCTTATATTAATAAACTTCAAATACCTGAAGGTATTGAAATTCAAATAATACCTATACCGAATGCAAAAAGTATAACCTCTGCATATAACGAAGCTATGTACAAATCTGATTCTAAATATAAGGTTTATCTTCATCAAGATGTTTATATTCAAAATGTAAATTTTATTAATGATATATTAAATATTTTCAAGGCTGATGAAAATATAGGATTAATAGGAATGGTTGGTGCAAAAGTTATTCCAGTTTCAGGAATATGGTGGGAGGATCATTGGAAGGTTGGAAAAGTTTTTGATAGTCATAAAGGATTTATGGAATTGCTAAACTTTAATGAAGTTAATGATCTTTATTCAGAAGTTAAAGGTATAGATGGACTTATAATGATAACACAATATGATTTAACATGGAGAGAAGATATTTTTGATGGATGGCATTTTTATGATATGCCACAGAGTATTGAATTTCACCGAAAAGGCTATAAGGTGGTAGTTCCTAATCAGCAAACTGCATGGTGTATTCATGATTGCGGTATTGTCAATACGTCAAATGAATTTGAAAAATATAGAAATGAATTTTTAGATAATTATTCTAAAGATATTCTTCCTTTAGTCAGCATATTAATCCCTGCTTACAACCAAACAAAATACCTAGAGCAAGCTCTAATTTCTGCACTAAATCAAAGTTATAGAAATACTGAAATTATTATATGTGATGATAGTACAACTGGAGATGTACAAAAATTAGTTGAACAATATATACTAAAAAATGATAAGATAAAGTATTTCAATAATGGTGGTCCATTAGGTCTTAAGGGTCAGAATAATTTGAGAAAATGTCTTGCAATGGCCTCAGGTAAGTATATAAGTTATTTGTTACATGATGATATTTACAATTCAAATAGAATAGATAAGATGATTAATTACTTTCTTTATGATAATACGCTTTCACTTATAACAAGCTATAGAAAATTAATCAATGAAAATGGCGGATATTTAAATGATACTATCATAACAGCATGCCAATTTCCTTTTGATATTCGTCTGACTGGAGAAGAGGCCGGGAGAAAGCTCTTTTTTTCTTTATTTAATTATATTGGTGAATTTACTACTACAATTTTTAGAAAAAGTGCTTTGAGCTCTGATATCATAAATTATGACGAGACTAAAATTTATTGTCTAGGTGACATATCATTATGGTTAAAATTATTAAGAAATGGAAATATGATTTATATTTCCGAGCCATTAAGTAGGTTTAGAATTCATAGCTCACAAAATACTAATGATATAACTTTAACTTTTTGGGAGGCAACAGATATTTTTAACATGATTATTTCTTCATATAATAATAAAGTATTTATTAAAAATAGAAATGAACTTTTACGAATTCTTGAGTTATGGTACAGGCGTTATGCTGGATATTTGAACATGCTTGGTAACCACTATAACAATATTTCTAAAGATAATGAAGAAATAATGCTGCTTAGAGATGAATATCTAAGTTGTTTTACTAGATTTATAAGTATATTATTAGAATAACTCTTAAAGTATACTAAATATTAAACTAGAATTTTCTAATTCCTAATCTATAGCATGTAAACTTAAAATTCAAAATACGACGTACAATTATATTATCTCGCATCTGAAATAATTATTTATCTTTGCTTTTTAATTCATAATTAAGTATAAGCTTTGAATCAAGAATCTATTCAAAGCTTTTTTACATTTTTAAGCAAGCATATAGCTGGTACACTTTTTGCGATTTACGCATAATATACCAGTATAGTGAAAATTCACGAAAATAATAAGTAGTATATAGGAGTCTTAGTAACTCATAAAAGTGAATATGGAGGAAATATGTATATGGATAAAACAGATAAATTAATCATAGTTGGTGATGGTGAATTCGCAGAAATTGCCTATGAATATTTCACCTATGACTCCCCTTATTCTATAGCTGCTTTTGCTGTAGAGAAGCAATATATAACTAAAACTTCCCTATTTGGATTACCTGTTATAGCTTTTGAAGAAATTGAAAAATTATATCCACCTAAAGATTATAAAATATTTACTGCAATAACATTCACAAAATTTAATAGAGTACGTACCAGACTTTATCAAGAAGCTAAAAGTAAAGGTTATAATTTTGCAACGTATATTAGTTCTAAAGCATTTGTATGGAGAAATGCAAAAATTGGTGAAAATTCATTTGTTTTCGAGGATAATACAATTCAATATAATGTAGAGATTGGTGACAATGTAGTAATTTGGAGCGGCAATCATTTTGGTCACAGAAGTAAGATAAAAGATAATTGTTTTGTGAGTTCACATGTAGTTGTTTCAGGTTATTGTGAAGTTGGTGAAAATAGTTTTATTGGAGTTAACTCAACATTCGTCGACACTATCTCTATTGGAAAAAATTCATTTGTTGCAGCGGGATCTCTTATTACTAAAAGCTATGAGGATAATCTATTTCTAAAAGGAATTCCTGCAAAACCTGACAAGAAAAGTTCTTTAGAATTATTTAATCTTAGTGAATAAAGGAGAGATAAAATTGAAATGGGAAAAAAAAGGACTTATATATAGTACAGATGGTAATAGTAACTGGGCAAAAAATTCAACACTTCAACCAACACCATTATTAATAGATGAGTCTACTATTAGGATTTTCGCAGGATTTAGGGATGATAAAGGAGTTAGTAGAGTTGGTTATGTGGATGTAGATGCCAATAATCCCCAAATTATTAAAAAGGTTTCAAAAGAACCGGTATTAGATATAGGTTTACCAGGAAGTTTTGATGATAATGGCGTTGTTCCTTGTGCTGTGATTAATAATGAAGGAAAAATACACTTATATTATGCAGGATACCAATTAGGTTATCATGTAAGAATGATGATATATTGTGGGTTAGCAATAAGTGAAGATAATGGATGTAGTTTTAAAAGATATAGTAAAGTGCCTGTCCTTGAAAGGTCAGATAGTGAGCTCTTATTTAGGGTAATCCACTCTGTTATTAAGGAAAATAATAAATGGCGAATTTATTATGGCGGTGGTAGTTATTTTAAAAGAGGAAAGAAAAAAACCCTACCATTGTATGATATTAGATATATGGAATCTGATAACGGGATAGAATTTGAAGATCATGGAGATATTGTAATAACTACTCAAGGTGATGAGTATAGAGTTGGCAGACCATATGTTATAAAAGATGAAGGCATATACAAAATGTTCTTTTGCGCTGGAAGTGAAGACCTAACTTATAAATTAGCATATGCAGAATCAAATAATGGAGTTAATTGGATTAGAGATGATGATAAATTAAATATTTCATTATCTGAATCAGGATGGGATTCGCAAATGATGGCATATCCATCAGTAATCAAGCACCATGAAAAAACGTATTTATTTTATAATGGCAATAATTATGGCTATGATGGCTTTGGATATGCGGAATTAATTAATAACTAAAAAACGTATTGAATTTAATGGACTTATTAATAGAAAAATTTAGAACTGAAAATTAAGCTAAATGGGGAAACTTTAATGGAATAGTCCTTAAAATTCTTCAGAAATATTTTGTAGTGGCCATACAAATCTTTTAAACTACTTCTATTTTAAAAATTATTCGGAGTTAAGTTTGTAATAAGAATGTTTGGTACTACAGGTTCTATTAATTTTACCTATTATAAAGTATTAAAATAACAATTCTGAGGTGATTAAATGTACAACTGTTCCCTATTTAAATTTTTAAATATTAGTAATAAATATGGAACCTTAACTCCTATCGAAGAATTTGTTGATGTTCCTTTTGATATAAAACGAATTTACTATATTACGGAAGTACCTCAAGATGTATCACGAGGTTTTCACGCTCATAAAAAACTCCATCAAGTACTTATCTGTATTAAAGGTTCTGTAAAAATAAAAGTTAAAACTCCAAAAGAGGAAACTGAATTTTTATTAAATAGTTCATCAGTCGGTCTATATATTGGTCCATATATTTGGAGAGAAATGTATAATTTTAGTGAAGATGCAGTTCTTTTAGTCCTTGCATCTGATTATTATAACGAAGATGATTATATACGAAATATTGACTTCTATATGCAGGAAGCTTTCAATAGATTTTAGGAAGTGATTTTATGAAAATACCATTTTTAAATCTTGAACCAATGCATTCTGCAATAAAAAATGAAATTGTAGATGCTTTTAAAAAAACGTATAATAATAATTGGTTTATTTTAGGTCCAAATGTAGAAACATTTGAAATAGAATTTTCTAAATACTGTGGCACTGATTATTGCATAAGCTGTGGAAATGGCCTAGATGCACTTTCAATTATTTTAAGAGGCTATGATATCGGAGAAGGTGATGAGGTTATTTTACCTTCTAACACCTATATAGCCACTGCGCTTGCAGTTTCTTATGTTGGTGCTAAAGTTGTTTTTGTTGAACCTAATATTAATAATTTTAATATAGATACAAACAAAATTGAAGAAGCTATTACAAATAATACAAAGGCTATTATTGCTGTTCATTTATATGGCCGTCCTGCTGAAATTGATAAAATAAAGCTCTTATGTAAAAAGTATAATTTAAAACTCATAGAAGATGCTGCTCAAGCTCATGGTGCACTATATAATGGACTGAAAGTCGGAAATCTTGGAGATGCTGCTGGTTTCAGCTTTTATCCTGGCAAAAATTTAGGCGCCTTAGGAGATGGTGGTGCCATCTTAACTAACGATAATATCTTAGCGGAAAAGGTACGAGCTTTGAGAAATTATGGTTCAAAAATAAAATATTATAATGAGTATAAAGGAGTTAATTCAAGGTTAGATGAAATTCAAGCAGCTTTTTTAAGTAGAAAACTTAAATATTTAGATATATGGAATGCTGATAGGCAAAAGACAGCTAAATTATATATAGATAAAATTAGTAATAATAAAATAAATCTTCCTTATATTAATTCAGTTAGTGACTCCATATGGCACGTGTTTCCGATAATAACAGAATATAGAGATGAATTAATGAATTATCTGAAAATTAATGGCATTGAAACCATAATTCATTATCCTGTACCTATGCACTTACAAAAAGCATATACAGATTTGGGATATAAGATTGGAGATTTTCCAATAGCTGAAACCATATCAAAAACTATATTAAGCTTGCCAATATGGTATGGAATGAAAGATGATGAGGTTAATTATGTTATAGATCTTTTAAATAAATGGTAATAATATTCATGAATGTTTAAAAATGAAATTGTAATTTTATCTTCTTGCAGAATATGTAAAATTGATTAATTAAAACCTAAGTCGCATAGAGCTAACTTAGGTTTTATTTTTTATAACTTATACATCTTTTCATAATATTTTTGATAATTTCCAGAGGTTACATTTTTAATCCATTCCTCATTGTCTAAATACCACTTGATTGTCTTCTTAATTCCGACTTCAAATGTGGTTTCAGGATACCATCCTAATTCTCCTTTTATTTTATCTGGTGCTATTGCGTACCTTCTATCATGACCTTTTCTATCTTCAACATATTTGATTAGATTTTCAGTTACTTGTTTATCTATATTCTTATTTATATACTCTATAACTGTTTTAACTATTTGAATATTAGTTCTTTCATTATGGCCACCAACATTATAAATCTCTCCTACTTTACCGGCATTAATAACCATATCAATTGCTTTTGCATGATCTTCAACAAATAACCAATCTCTAATGTTTAAACCATCACCATATACAGGCAAATTTTTATGCTGCAAACAGTTATTAATCAATAAGGGAATTAATTTTTCTGGAAACTGGAATGGTCCATAATTATTTGAACATCTTGTTATATTAATTGGCATTTTATAGGTGTCGAAATAAGCTTTTACCATTAAATCTGATCCAGCTTTACTTGATGAATATGGGCTATGAGGATCTAATGGTGTAGCTTCATGAAAAAAGCCTTCTGATCCTAATGAGCCATAAACTTCATCGGTAGAAACGTGTAAAAATTTAACTCCTTGCATAAATCCATTTTCTTTTTCCCATGCATTTTTTGCACAATTAAGCATATTAACAGTACCAAGTACATTTGTTTTTGCAAATATCTCCGGTTCCTTTATACTTCTATCCACATGCGATTCGGCTGCAAAATGAACAACGTAATTTATATCATATTCTTCAAAGAGACTTGAAACCAAGCGTTTATCACAGATATCTCCTTGAACAAATATATGTCTTATATCATTTTTTACTGAATTAAGATTTTCTAGATTTCCTGCATAGGTAAGTTTATCTAAATTAATTATCTGAATATCTTGATACTTATTTAACATATATAAAATAAAATTAGAACCTATAAATCCTGCTCCACCTGTAATTAGGTATGTTTTCATTATTACAACCCCTTTTTTACTTCTCTAATTTTTCAACAAATGATTTTAATGCGTCTTGCCAATATCTCATTTCATCTCCAATTGTATTTCTAAGCATCATATTATCAAGAGATGAATATTTAGGTCTTTTGGTTGGACTCTTATATTCTTCTGATGTACATGGCTTAATCTCACATTTTTCTCCAGATAATTTAATTATCATTTTAGCAAATTCAAACCAAGTACATTCACCTTTGCCAGTACAATGATACACACCATATTCGTCTGTTTCTATTAGTTTCAATATATGATAGGCAAGATCATTTGCATTAGTAGGATTACCTCTTTGATCATTCACAACTTTTACATAATTTTTTTCTTTTCCAAGTGCTTTAATAGTATAAACAAAATTATTCCCTGCACGTCCATAAAGCCAAGCAGTTCTTACTATAAAATACTTTGAAGAAAATTCCCTTACGTAATTTTCTCCTAAAAGTTTAGTTTTACCATAAACATTGTAAGGTGCTGTTATATCATATTCAGCTAAAGGCCTATCTCCTTCTCCACTAAAAACATAATCAGTAGATATTTGCACAAGCTTCGAATTTACTTCTTCACATGCTATAGCTAAATTTCTAGGGCCAATTGAATTAACCTTAAATGCTAAATATTCATTACTTTCACAAGCGTCAACATTTGTAGCAGCTGCACAATTAATTAATACATCAGGTCTTATATTATATATCTTTTTTCTGACTTCTATTAAATTGGTTATGTCTAGTTCGTCTATATCTAAACTTATAACTTTAGATTCTCCTATAATTTTGGTAATAGATCCTATTTCGGCTTTACCTGTCTTTATGATATCTTGAAGTTCAGTTCCTAATTGTCCTTTACTTCCTGTTATTAATATTTTCATAATAATGTTGCTCCTTGAAACTTGTTTTATCTATAAATCATATATTCATATACTTAATTATTTGTATATAAAATCTTCATATCTTTTCAAATCCAGGTCTTTTAGTTTAAGATGTACCTTATCCTTTTCAGATAAGATTATATTTTCAATTTTCTCAAGAGGCCACTTAATATTTATACTTGGATCATTCCACATAACTCCTCCCTCATATTCTGGTGCATAAAAATCTGTACACTTATAGTTAAATATTGCTTCATCTGAAAGTACTAAAAATCCGTGTGCAAAACCTTTAGGAATATAAAATTGCTTTTTGTTTTCAGCATTTAAAATAATTCCTTCCCATTGTCCATACGTAGGAGAACCACTTCTTAAGTCAACAGCCACATCAAAAACTTCACCTTTAGTTACTCTAACAAGTTTTCCTTGGCTATGTCTTTTTTGAAAATGCAATCCTCTTAAAACACCTTTACTTGATTTTGATTCATTCTCTTGCACAAAAGTCATGTCAAGATCAGCCTCTAAAAACTGTTTTTTGTTATATATTTCTACAAAGAAACCTCGATTATCAAAAAAAATTTTAGGCTCTATTATATAAAGTCCATTTAATTTTGTTTTGTTAAAGTTAAAATTTCCCATTTCTTCGCTCCTATTATATTATTAATTATCATTTATAATTTTTAATTATATTTTTTATATTAAATCAAAGAAATAGCAAATATACTAATGTAAAAGAGGGCTACAAAAAGTCACTTATTTGCTTATTTTATATCCCTCTTTAAAGTTTTATCGCTTACTACTTACTATTTTATTATTTATCGCAATGACATTTACAATCTTTGTCTTTAAAAAAAGTGAATACTACAACAAATTCAATCTCGTTACCACATTTGCTTTTAGCTTTAAAGTGTAGAATATCTGATAGGTTACAATGTTTTAGAGTTTTATGAAATTTACATTTTGGTATAAATATTATACCTGACTTAACTATTTTATAAAATCCAAGACGACCAAATATAAATGTTTCTCCACATATGCATTTTGTATTGCTACCAGAATATTCTATTTCAATAATTTCACTAGAACTACATATTGCATTAGCTGTGAAATATTGTATTTTATCATGAGATACATAAATTGTTTTATTTTCATTTCCTATATTTACTTCAAGATCACTATTTATTTTTATAATTGGTTTATGGCATTTACGGCATTTATGACATTTATGACGCTTATGAAATTTTGATTCATCATCTTCTCTTTCTTTTTTGAATTTTTTTCTATATTCTTCCTCTTCCGAATAGTCTTCTTCTGAATAGTCGTCTTCTTTATACTCTCTCTCTATATATTCTTCCTCTACATAATTATCATCTATATACTCTTCCTCGTATCCATCCTCTTCCTCTGACATATATAAATCTAAGCCATTCATAATTTCTTCTAACGATACTTCTTTATTCTTCATAATTTTCCTCCAAATTAAGCTATATAAATCTATTAATTTATTTATACAGATTTTTTCTTTTATTTTAATTACTTTACTTCTATGAATATAGATTATTATATAAATAATCTTTAAAATTGTTAGACTTACTAAAATGAACTAACGATTAACCTTTAAATTCTTTGTAAGTTAGAAAGCAATAATGACGTATCAATCCCAATTTACCAAATCTATACTAATTCGTAATCATAAACTAATGGCCATATTTTTTTCATTATATTTTAGTATAGTATATGACTATCCTATATTAGATGCTACTCTTATTTTTTAGGCAGATTAATAAGAATTATTAACAATAAATAAATAATTTTTTATATCATTATTGATTAGTTATTTTCGAATATACATTAATAACGATAGTCACATAATTTAGAACTAAAAATTACAACAAAATCGTAACATTCTTCAGTACATTCATCAGTTGCTGTAAAATATAAAATGTCCTTTTTTCTAGGGTCTAATTTACCATAAGCTTCAGCAATTATTCCTGATTGAACTATTTTATATATTGCAAGATTTCCTCGCATTCCTTTACCAGTAGAACAACCTTTATATTTAATAGTTACATCTCCACAACATTTAAATACATCAGCTGTAAAAAATTGAGATCTTCCAGGATATAAATAAATCATTTTATTTTTTGTATCGAAATCAACTTTTAAATTACAATTAACACGAATTTTAGACTCTTCTTTATGAGAATGACATTCGTCCTTCTTTTTCATGTCCTCATAGATGTTTCTTTTAATTTCATCATCATCTTCATCATTTTCACTACATAGGATTTGATAGATAAATTCATTTTCATCCATGCATTCATTGTATTTTTTATTATCTTTATCTACATTCATAATATGCCTCCCGAGAAAATTGTCTCATTATTATTTATTAATAATTTAACTATATAATATTGTATTAATAATGCTCTAAAATGGTACACTTGTTAATTTAAAAGCATAATATGAATTAAAAAGTATATTTTAAGTAAAATTTTTATTTTATTTATATTTATTTAATAAATGAAAATTTGTTTAGGTTCATGTCTAAATATTATAAAGGCTCTACAAAGAAAGGATGTGTAATTTTGAAGGACAACGAGACTTGCAAAGAAAATTATCAATTCACCGTACATCCTTGCAACTTTAAAGTTGATATTAAGGAAATAAAGCAATTCTATGTATATTCTCATAAATATATTTTTTTAGATTTACAAGTACTAGATAACTGTAGCTCTAAAAGCCGTATAAAAATTAAATCAAAGCCTCATCACGGAACTCTTAACTTTTTACACCCGTATATTCTTGTATACAGATCAACAGATGGATTTTACGGTTATGATTTAATTGAAATATTAATTGAAGATGAATTTGGTGGAAGGCATATAGAAAATATAATAATTCGTGTAATAGGTTAAAAGAGTGAGATTTACTTTAATCTCACTCTTTTAATATAATTATATATAATTTTTATTCATTAGATTCATAATTTGTAATTTCTTTTATTGTATTATCATCATTCATAAATACAACAGCTGGTTTAAACTTTTTAGCCTCAGCTTTTTCCATTTGAGCATAAGCAATTATTATAACTTTGTCGCCAGGTTGTACTAATCTTGCAGCGGCTCCATTTACACAGATAACTCCTGAATCTCTTTTGCCAGGAATTACATATGTTTCAAATCTTTCGCCATTATTTACATCAACAATTTGAACTTTTTCGTTTTCTAATATATTTGAAGCTTCCATTAATGTTTTATCTATTGTAATACTCCCTACATAGTTTAACTCCGCTTGAGTAACTGTAGCTCTGTGTATCTTTCCTTTTAACATCGTAAGTATCATTAAAATTCCTCCTAATTTATATACATAAAATAAAGTTACTATATATTTTTCTTCCCTACTCATGAGAAACAAACTCTAAACTATATTCATAAGTTAATATAAACATATTCGCTTATTTCTTAAACTTTTAATGAATATCTTCAGCGATATTTTCATAGTTTTCCGGAATAAAAATATTTATAATTTCGGCAAGTTACCATATAATTCTAAATGTCAAATGTAAAATTATCTATTAATCTTGTTTTACCTATAAAAACGGCTATTGGAATTAAGATATTTCTTTCAATAATATCGACATTCTCTAAAGAATCGCTATCTACAATTTCTACATAATCTATTCTAGCTAGTGGTTCTTTATTAAGTTCATTAATTATAGACTCTCTTACCTTTTTAGCATCTCTTTCACCATTTTTTAATGTATCCTTAGCTATTTCTAAACTTCTACTTAATACTAATGCTGCTTTTCTTTCTTCTAATGAAAGATAGGTATTTCTTGAACTCTTGGCCAATCCATCTTCTTCACGGATTATTGGGCACGCTACAATTTCTACATCAATATTTAAATCTCTAACCATCCTTTTTATAACGGCTACTTGTTGAGCATCTTTTTCTCCAAAGTAAGATTTATCTGGAGTAACTATATTCAAAAGTTTTGAAACAACCAAACATACTCCATTAAAGTGTCCGGGTCTCTTAGCACCGCAAAGTACATCTGTAAGTTTTGATACACTTACACTAGTTGATTTATCGCCATAATACATTTCACTAGGCTCTGGATTAAAAACTATATTTGCACCTGCATTTAAACAAATTTCTAAATCCTTATTTATGTCTCTTGGATAGCTGTCAAAATCTTCATTTGGTCCAAATTGAGTTGGATTAACAAATACACTTACAATTACCTTATCATTTTCCTCTACAGCTCTTTTTATTAAACTCTCATGACCCTCATGCAAAGCCCCCATAGTAGGAACAAATCCAACAGAAAGCCCTTCTCTTTTCCAGGATTTGATTGCACTTCTAAGTTCTTTAATCTCTTTAATTAACATTGCTGCTCTCCCTTTTCTATTACTAAAATTTTATACTAAAAATTATTACATAATTTAAATTTCTGTATTTAGATATTTAAATATTTGACTATTAGATAAACGTATTTACATATTTATTTGATTTCGATAAGTTACTGAATTATTGTATGTTGCAGCTGTTTATCTATAAATTTAGTACAATTTTTTCAATTCATTTTCATCTATTTTAAAAGTGTGTTTTTCTTCAGGAAATGTTCCTTCTTGAACTTCTTTAACATAAGAGCTAATTGCTTCCCTCATAACTGTGCCAACATTAGCATATTGCTTTACAAACTTAGGCACAAAATCATTAAACATACCTAACATATCTTGATAAACTAAGATTTGGCCATCACAATGCTTTCCAGCACCAATTCCTATAGTTGGAACTGAAACAGAATTAGTAATAAGCTCCGCTACTTTTTCTGGAATTCCTTCAAGGACAATAGAAAATACTCCGGCCTTTTCTAATAAAACAGCATCTTCTATTAATTGCTTAGCTGCTGATTCATCTTTACCTTGTACCTTGAAGCCACCAAAGGCATTAACAGATTGAGGCGTTAATCCTAAATGACCCATTACAGGAATTTGAGCATCCACAATAGCCTTGATTTGAGCCGCAACATTTGCTCCACCTTCAAGTTTAACAGCGTTTGCTCCGCCTTCTTTTATTAATCTACCTGCATTTAATACAGCTTGTTCTATAGATACATGATAAGATAAAAAAGGCATATCACTTACTATAAGCGCACTTTTTGCTCCTCTTTTCACAGCTTTGGTATGATAAATTATTTCTTCCATTGTTACGGATAAAGTATCTTCTTCTCCCTTAATAACCATTCCAAGGGAATCTCCTATTAAAATTCCATTAACAGAACTTTCATCAATAATTTTTGCCATTGAGTAATCATATGCTGTAAGCATGCTTAACTTCTTGCCTTGTTCCTTAGCTTGTTTAAAAGTTAATACTGTATTTTTCACTAATCCAATCCTCCCAAAAGCTTATAAATTTTTTCATGTTTTTCTGAATTAATAAATAAGTCTTCAATTAATTTTTCTTTCTCATAATTTGAATTCGAATAATCTTCTTGAGTTTTTTGCGTATCAACTATATTTTCATGACTTCTTAAAGCAACTAGTTTTATTAAATTTAAAGACAGTATTTTATAAAGATCCTTATCTCTCTCATCTAAAACCGAAATATGTTTTTCTACGGTAGAAATATCCCCTCTTAATACAGGCCCTGTTAAAGAATTCACAAAACCTTTTTCATAAATACTATCAACATTTCCTTTTACAAGAGGCCTCATAGCATTTAAAGCTTCCTCCTCATTTAAACCAAGCTTTCGTAAATAACCTACGCCTATCTCCAATAACGAGAGTGTTAAATTTGAAACAAATACATTAGCTAAATGATAAATTGAAGAGTCCTCTTCTTTTCTAAAAAAATGCTTATTTCCTAATGTTTTAATAAGTGAAATAATATCCGAGTCGTCAAAAATATCTCCTTCAATGGAAAAATAAATTTTTTCTAACTCATCTAGATTAGTTGCTTTACTTGAAAACGCAAATATTGGATGTATAGAATAGATCAGTGCACCAGAATGTTTTGCATTACATAATACATTTGACTTAAGTGAACCACTTGTGTGGCAAAAAGATTTGTTCTGTAGATCAAATTTTGACAGTTCATTATCTATAATTGAAATTATATCATCAGGTGTTGTAATAAATATTATATTACTTTCGTTAATTATATCTTGAATGTTATCATAAAATTTAGATTTAGTTATATTAGCTGCTTGTTTGGTATTTTCATTATTTCTCCCATAAAAGCCACTTAATTCTATCCCTCTATGAGTAAAGTAGCGACCTAAACTTACGCCTACCTTCCCGGGACCAATAAATCCAACTTTAATAGTATCACCTCCATATATGTGATACAACATCCTAATTTCAATCTCATTCACAATAGATATGAGTTGTATTATAAATATTAATGCTAAAAATTATGGTGTAATTCTCTTTCGATACTACCCAAAGATATTCTATCACTATGTTTGAATTTTAACAATAAAAACATAGAAATTTTAATATGTATTTTAAATAAAATCTGTAAATTGTAATTAAAATTTATAAATTGTACGTTAACAATGAAGAATAATGAAAAGTTACAAAATTTTAAATATTTTTATAAATAATATTTAATAACTTCTTTATTTTATTAGTTAATACTAGATTAAAAATCTAAGCTTTCTATTCGAAACAAAAAAAGCGGAAGAATTATTAATCTTCTGCTTTTTTTGTAATGAAAATTATACTGCTTCTTCTGCTGAACGTACACCGTCAATGTTTAGAAGTTGAAGCATATACTCTCCGTGATCACATTTCTCTGCTAATGTTAGTGTCATAGTTAATCCAATTGTGTGCTCATCAAGATCATTTGTTTTCTTTACTTCCACATTAGAAATTCTAGTTCCCCATGATTTTACAATATTAATAAAGTTAGTAACTCCAGAGATATCTTTTAATTCAACATGAACGTCCATCACCCTTGAATGCGTTCTAGAGTACACATCTAGTCTATGAAGTCCAGTAACTACACCAAATAGAAATATACATGATATAATCGCACCTTCATAAAATCCTATTCCTATTGCAAGTCCCATGCAAGCGCAAGCCCATAATCCTGCAGCAGTAGTAAGACCTTTTACTTGATTTCTTCCGACTACAATTATAGTACCAGCCCCTAGAAAACCTATTCCGCTAATTACTTGAGCTCCCATTCTGCTAACATCATCGCCTAAATGTAGTATATCTCTCATATACTGGCTTGTTATCATAATTAGCGTTGCTCCAATACATACCAATATATGTGTTCTAAAACCTGCTGGTCTTTTCTTTCTTCCCCTCTCTAATCCTATTATACCAGCGCAAATTGTAGCGAGTGTAAGTCTCAGAACTATAGAAACCGTGTTAATTTCTCTTAAATATAAAACCAAGTCATTTATTGTATTTTCCATATAACCACCTTAAATTTATTTCAGTCTACCATTTAATAAATCCTCTAGTTAAACAAATCTAAAATTTCATGCTCACTTAAAGTGTTTATAAATGAGCCTACTGATAGATCATCACCTAATACTTTACTTATTAACTCTCTCTTGGAGCCTTGAAGCTCTATAATTTTCTCTTCTATTGTTCCACTGGATATCAATTTTATTACTTCAACTATATTTTCTTGACCAATTCTATGTGCTCTGTCCGTAGCTTGGTCCTCTACGGCTGGATTCCACCAAGGGTCAAAGTGAATTACTATATCTGCACTAGTTAAATTTAATCCTGTACCCCCAGCTTTTAAAGATATCAAAAATATTGAATTAGGGCCAATATTAAACTCATCAACCATCTTTATTCTATTAGCAGATGAAACTGTACCATCTAAATAAGAGAATAGAAATTGTTTTTCTTTAAGTATTTTACTAATATTTTTTAGTACAGAAGTAAATTGTGAGAATACTAATATTTTATGCCCTTCCTCAATGCTTTGCTCCAGAATTTCAATCAAAGCATCTATCTTTCCACTTGTTCCAAGATAATTCTCCATTGTAACCGAAGGATCCAAACATATTTGACGAAGCTTAGTTATATAAGCTAAAATTTCAATCTTACTTTTAGTGAATTCAAAATCTTCAACTTTTTTCTGAATTAAATCCTTAACGTAGTCGGCATAAGTCTCATAAACAACTTTCTGTTCATCACTTAAAGGTACAAATAGATGCTTCTCTATTTTGTCTGGTAATTCTTTAATAACACTTTTCTTATATCTACGTAAAATAAATGGTTTTACAAGTCGATTTAATTCTTCTAAGATTTCAGGGCCTTCCTCAAGCCTTCTATAATATCTGGTCATAAATTTCTTCTCATTATATAAGTATCCAGGCATTACAAAATCAAATATGGACCAAAGCTCCATTAAAGAATTTTCTATAGGTGTACCAGTTAAAGCAAATCTATTCCTTGCTTTTATTTCTTTAACTGATTTCGCACTTAAAGAAGATTGATTTTTAATATTTTGAGCTTCATCTAAAATACAGTAATCAAATTCCATATCATATAATTCTAAATCACGCCTTAAAAGATTATATGTTGTTATGATTACATCATATTCCTTATAATTTATAATTAATTCTCCTCTTTCTTCCCTGTTCCCATTAGAAATAGCAATTTTCATAGATGGAGCAAACTTTTTAAATTCATTTTTCCAATTATATATTAACGAAGTAGGTGCAATTATTAGAGTTTTTGAGTCGGGTTTAGATAATAATAATGTTATTGTTTGGAGAGTTTTTCCAAGGCCCATTTCATCACCAAGTATACCACCAAATCCAAGAAAATCTAATGTTCTAAACCAATTATATCCATCCTTTTGATATTCTCTAAGCTTAGCTTGAAGCCCATGTGGCAATTGAAAAGACTTATCTTTAATACTCTTTAATCTATTTTTCACTTCCATAATTTCTTCACAACTTTGAATATACCTCAGACCTTTTTCTTCTAAATAATCCTCAAGGTATGCGCCCTTATTAGCTGGAACTTGTATTAAATTGTTACTGAGCTCCTCTTCAATAAGTAAATTATCCATTAATATTAATGCTTCCTTTAACGAAGCTTCCTCTAAGTCCAAAAACTCACCATTTTCCAGTTTATAATACTTTAAGTTATCTCTAAAACTTCTAAGTATTTTAGCAGTCTCTTCCTCCGAAATATCTCCAATCTCGAACTCAAATTCAAAATAATTATACTTCCCTTTTCTTACTTCCCCTTTAAAGTCAGATTTTTTAATATCTTTTATACCTTTAAATTTTTCAGAATAAAAAACCTCTCCGTATCTTTGAAGCTTTTCTATCTCATATTTAAAAAATCTAAAGGCATCTTCATCATCTCTTAAAAAATACATCCTGCCATTTATTTCTTCAAAACCTAGACTTTTAAGGACTCCAAATACCTCATATTCTTTGCTACGATCTCTATAAATGACTTTGTCTTTATATTCATCAAAATAGTTAAATTCATGTCCTTCATAGGACACCTTAAATAATAGGGATATTTCCTTATCCTTATCAAAATAAAAACTAAAATTTACAGGTCCTATGACAACCTTATCTCTTATTTCCTTTGATAATATCAAATCATTTGAAACTTTCTGAACTGATGGAATTAATTGAGTTAATATCTTGTTTTCATCACTTCTTGCAAAACTAACTTTAGTTGTAGCACTGAAAATTTTTAAATATGGTGATAGACGTTCACATTGTTCTATTGACGGAATATAAATTGATGTCCCGTATAAAAATACATCTTCATTTTGAGTTAAAGGTTCCGGCATTCCACTTTTTGCTTCCAAAATAATATTGTCCTTTTTACTACTTAATGAGAAAGGAATAGGAATGTCATCCTCAATTATTTCAGATTCTAAAATTCTGTAAAAGAAACCATCTCCTAAAAATATTCTATTTTTCTTTACAATATTTAAAAATTCCTTAAACATGATATCAGGAATTGTTATAGTTTTACCATCAATTAATTTATCTTGAAATCGCCTAAAGTTCCTATCATTTTCAGCCAAACTTTTAATAGTATACATAAACCTTATTAATCTCTTATCTTCGAAAGAAAAAAATTGATTTTTTAGATCAACTATAAAGTCTTTGCCGTATTTTATAGGAATCTTATTGTATATAGATATTAAAAATTGATTTATATCTTTAATTATATACATTTTATTATTTCTATTTTTTACACCTATTTTAAATTCTACTTGAAGTTTAGATGACCAATTATTTTTATTTATTGTTATTTCGAATTTAAGTTTTTCCTTGCCACTATCCCCTATAAGTAAAGATAATAAATCATCGTTTAAGTTTTCTTTAAATTTTATCTTTTTATCTTTAACATTAACATTGTTAGATATAGTATTTTTTAGATTTTCATCTTCATCGATTCTTTTTAAAAATGTATAAAAAGTGGCTATTAAATGCTTACAACAATAATTATCCTTTAGGAATTCATTCTTCTCAAAATCTAAGCAACTGCAATGAGTACCGATAATATCTTTTGTCACATTATCTATTTCAAGCTTACATGAGTACTCACTTAGAAGGCTTTCTGAAACCACAGAAGAGTTTATCTTAATGTAATCTTTGTCTACCTTACAATTTAACTCTCTAAGTAAGTCATTTTTTAATATGCGTTGACCTTTCATTAAAGATGAATTTGTTATATTCTTGTTAAACCCTTCAAGTAATACCTGTTTAATCAATTTTTATCACCTTCATTTTCAATTGCCTTCATCTTTTTTATTAAATCCACACTTATGTATTGCGATTTAGAAATTCCTTTTCTAAAATACCTTATTTGTTTATATTTCTTACCTTGAAGCTCAATATCCAAAGTATCTATGCGCTCTCCTTTAAATATAGTTGGCTCATCTTTTCCCTTTAAATAAATATGTAGTTCCATATTATATTGAATAAGTTTATCCTTAACTAATATATTTAATGATGATAAACTTATTATCCTCCTTGAATCAATTAATTTAGTTGCTACCTTTATACTCTTCGATAGCTTCAGCAATTTCATTTAGATATTCCCATCTTTCATATTTGGTATCTAATTCATTTTGCACTTGCTCTTTCTCTTTCATAAGTTCATTAAGCTTACCATAGTTTGAAGAATTTTTACTCATATCTTCTTCAACATTTTTAAGTTTCTCTTCTAATTTAGCGATATTTTCATCTATTGTTTCATATTCTTTTTGTTCCTTAAATGTAAACTTAGGCTTATTTTCTTTAGTCTTTTCCTTTAGAAATTTACTTTTATCATCCTTTGATTCACTTGTATTTTTATCATTATTTAACTGCGAGTTGGCTTTTTCTAGTTCTTTAGAAATCAAGAAGTCGCTGTAGTTGCCATTGTACTCTTTAATTAACCCATTACCTTCATATGAAAATATTTTACTGCAAATTCTATCTAAGAAATATCTATCATGGGATACAACAATTACTACTCCCAAAAATTTATCTAAAAAGTCTTCTAATATTTTTAATGTTTCAATATCTAAATCATTTGTAGGCTCATCTAAAATCAGAAAATTAGGTGATTCCATAAGAACTCTAAGCAAATGAAGTCTTCTTCTTTCTCCACCAGACAATTTTTCTATAGGGGTATACTGCATAACACTATCAAATAAAAATCTTTCGCACATGGTTGATGCAGTTATTTTTGTTCCATCCTCAACAGGAATATATTCTCCGCCTTCTTTAACATAATCTATAACCCTCAATTTGAAATCCATATTATTATCATCTTGAGAAAAGCAGCCTAATTTAACTGTATCTCCAATTTCTATTTTTCCACTATCTAATGGAACTATCCCTCTAAGTAAATTTACTAAAGTTGTTTTGCCAGCACCATTCTCGCCAATTATACCAACTCTGTCACTTCTTAAAAATATGTAACTAAAATCTTTAATTAAGGTTCTATTTCCAAAAGATTTAGAAACATCGTATAGTTCAACTACTTTTTTACCTAGTCTAGAACCTACAAATGAAATATCAACATCTTCTTGTCTTCTTATACTTTCAGTATTTACAAGATCATCAAATCTCTGAAGCCTTGCTTTTTGTTTAGTGCTTCTTGCTTTTGCACCTCTTCTAACCCATTTCAATTCATTTCTAATTAACGCATTTCTTTTTTCCTCTTGGACTTGTTCAGTTTCTAGTCTTTCTATTTTTTTCTCAAGAAAGGCTGTATAATTACCTGGATATGAATATAAATTACCTCTATCCAATTCAATAATTCTATTTGTAACTCTATCTAAAAAATATCTATCATGAGTGATCATTAATAGAGCACCTTTTCTTATATTTAAAAATTCTTCTAACCACTCGATAGAATCAGAATCTAGATGATTTGTAGGCTCATCTAGTATAAGTAAGTCACATGGAGTTATAAGAGCACAAGCAAGTGCTATTCTCTTTTTTTGTCCACCTGATAAATTACCAACTTTATCACTATAATTTTTTATTCCAAGTTTAGTTAATATAGTTTTAGCTTCACTTTCAATGTCCCACAAATTTAAAGAATCAATTTGACTTTGAACTTTGATCAATTCGTTATTTAATAACTCAAATTTATCATCTTGACAGTTATTAATCTTGTCTAATAATTCTTCATATTTTTTTAGGAGATTCATTTCCTTAGTATCACCTTTAAATACTTGTTCTAAAACAGTCGCATCTTTGTCAAAAATTGGATTTTGATCTAAATACTCAATTCTAACACTTTTACCCTTAGTGATATTTCCCTCAAAAAATTCTTCTCTTCCAGATATTATTTTTAAAAATGTTGATTTTCCGGCACCATTAAGTCCTATTAAACCAACTTTATCTCCTTCATTAATGCCCAAAGATATATCATTTAATAATATTTTATCACTATAACTCTTACTTATTCTTTCCAATGTAATAATGTTCATTAACCTAAAATCTCCTTTATGTAAATATATACTCTCCTATTTTATCATAGTAAGCTCATAAACCCAAATGATTGATAATATAAAAAAATCACTAACCTTTCCAAGCGACTACTAAAGTATCTTGAAAATATTAGTGATCAAAATTTTTATTCATGCAATTATTAGGTTCAAGAAATTACAATGATTTTACTAATTAGCACTTGGATATTTTGATGTATCCCAAGAGTGATCTTTACTCATTTGCCTATCTGTTAAATTAAAATAATCATATCTTAATATATCCTTAGATGATATTGGATCATCCCATGTAAGATCCACATGATACCAACGACCATTTATATAAACCATATTCCATGCATGATTCTGTCCCTCTGCAGTACCTTCTACAAGAATTGATTTAATTCCGGCAACCGTAAACATTTTTTGAGCAAGCAAAGTATACCCTTCACAAACACCACTGTGCTTAATTAAAGTATTGTATTGATCATATTGTGTATTATTAATTATCCAATCATGGATCGCTCGTTCTTTTTCAAATTGATTCATGCTATTTGGAGCAATATCAGCCACTATATCTTTTACTCTTGTATCTAAATCTGATGACATCTCCGCTGTCATCTTATATGTGCAATTAATTTTAACATCTACATCTGATGAGCCCCATCTTGATGTTATCTGAATATAATAATCAGATACGTTGTATGCTTCAAGTGGATTTGTATACTTTAGTTTGTCTATTTCAGCTTGAATAGCACTCCCCACATTATTTATATCTCCATTATATTTTATAGAAAAAGAAGTATTCTCCAATCTAATGTTACTTAATATTGCTTGTCCCAATGAATCTAAATCCGATACAGAGACACTTTGTACAGAATTAGTCCATGCACCACTAGAATTTAAATAATACCCATCTATGGTAGTATCGTGTGCCATATAACCATCAGAATAAAAATAATACCAGTTTTTATCTATTAATTTCCACCCCGTATAATAAGAACTACCTTCCTTATACCACCAACCGTGAGTATCTTTTTTCCATTCAGCATTAGCTCCAACTGGATTTAATGCCATTACTGAAGCTACTACTAATGAAACTATTGCTAACTTTACTAATCTCGATTTCTTCATCTTGTGTACCTCCTTAACTATTATAATATAATTGTATACTAATCCATCGATTTGTGAAATAATCCAATTATTAAAAATCTATAAAATTTATAATGTATAAAATTTATAAGCCTTCTTTTATTTTCACAATGTAGAAAAAAAGAGCAGTTTTACCTGCTCCCATTACTATTCTAATTCCTTTATTAGTGTTTTAATATCTCTATATTCATTATCTTCTTTATAAACCTTTGTCAATTCGGCTTTAGCCTTATCTGTTTCACCTAATTCCAAGTATGTTAATCCTAGAAAGTAATAATATTCAATTATATCTCCTTTGAATTTATCCTCTACATTTGACAATCTATTAAATACTTTTAGTGATTGTTTATATTGTTTATTTAATAAATATGCTTTTGCAAGAAGTACATCTCTCACATTTTTCATTATCTCATTATCTTCAAATTTAACTGCATTTAAGTATTTAATCGAATTCTCATAATCGTCAATATTAAAATAACACGCTCCAACTAGGTAATTATACTTACTGTTTTGAACTTGCAAAACATTACTTTTCAAAAGATTTTCGATAGTTTTCTTATAATTTTCTTCCTTATAATAAATTGATGAAAGTAGAACAAAAGCAACATTATTTTCAGGGTTTATGCTTACAGCCTTTGTTAGCTCATCTTTAGCACTTTCAAGATTACCTTTACCAATGGAATCCAAGGCAAGATTAAAATAAGTTGCTGAAATATTTTTAGGACTTCTCTTATATAATACAAATATTATAATTGAAATAATAATTAAAGCAATTCCGCTATATAAATTTTTAAATGCTAATATTACTCCTGATATCAGCATCCAAATAACCCAGCTTCCATTAAGTTCTTGATACTTTCCACACTCAGATAAATCCATTTCATGGACTTTTATATTATTTTTATTAAATTTGAACTTAGTATTATCTAAATCATTTTTCTTTTTTTCTTCCATTTGTTCTTTCTCCCACTTCTCATAATATTTTCAGTTTTCAAATAAGATAAATATTAAGTTTTTTCGAATCATTTTATAATTGCTAAAATATACATATGTAGCATAGTAATTATATCATAATTGAAGCTAAATTTTATACAAAAGATATGATTATTACTATTTTTTATTTTAATGAATTCTCATGTTGTCTTAAGTATTGTTGGAATATTCAGATTTTTTATTATATTTTGAAATATCCGTTGACAAGTTTGATAATTTTTTACTATAATTATATAAAACATAATAAAATAAAAACTATGAAGAGGAAGAGTACATATATAATTGAAACACAGAGAGAGAATGGTTGCTGTAAATTCTCATGAAGTATATATAGAATGTAGCCTTGGAGTTTTTAATCGAAATCTTTGGAGAGTAGAATTAAACGGACAGTCTACCGTTAAAGAGACAATAATATCGGATTTTTCCTGTATTATATTAATGAGTGTGTATTTAATTATACAAATTTAGGTGGTACCGCGGTGATTATCTCTTCGTCCTATATCTTTAGGATGAAGAGTTTTTTTATTACATAAACTAATATGAAATAAATAAATATATTTCATATTAGCCTATAATAACTTAATTTTAAGTAAGGAGTGATATTCTTGAAATATAGTGGTTCTGAAATTGTTATTAAATTATTAGAAAATGAAGGTGTAGAATATATATCAGGTATTCCTGGCGGATTTAATCTCCCACTTTATGATGCATTATATAAAAGTAATATTAAACATATATTAGCCCGTCATGAACAAGGATCTGGTTTTATAGCACAAGGAATCTCAAGAAGTACTAATAAAGTTGGTGTATGTTTTGCAACATCAGGCCCTGGAGTAACGAACCTTTTAACTGCTATTGCAGATGCTAAGCTGGACTCTATTCCTCTAGTTGCGATAACTGGTCAAGTTCCTCTATCTGCTATAGGTACTGATGCTTTCCAAGAGGTAGATGCATATGGTCTTACTATTCCTATAACAAAGCATAATTTTTTAATTAGAAATATCCATGAACTTTTTACGGTAATTCCTGAAGCTTTTAAAATAGCATTAGAAGGCAGGCCGGGTCCTGTACTTGTTGATATACCAAAAAACATTCAAACAGAGATTATTGAATTAGAAGAATTTCCAGATAAAAACGTTAAAACTAATTCATTTCTAAGAGAAAGTTTAAAAGGCTCTACACTTTTATGCATAGCAGAATTAATAAACAATTCTAAGAAACCTATTATCTATGCTGGTGGGGGGATTATTAATTCTGATGCATCTTCAAACTTGTATGACCTTGCAAAGAAAAATAATATACCTGTTACTTTAAGTCTTATGGGATTGGGAGCATTTCCGTGTAATGATGATTTATGTCTAGGAATGCTTGGAATGCATGGAGCCCCTTTTACTAATTACCTACTTAACGAAGCTGATTTAATATTAGCATTAGGAGTAAGATTCGATGATAGAGCTACAGGAAATGTAGAAAAGTTTTGCCCTAATGCCTCAATAATTCATATTGATATAGATCCTTCTGAAATAAATAAGGTTAAAACGAGTAGTTTATCAATGGTTGCAAATGTTAATGATTTTCTAGAAGATATTTTGCCACATATAGAAGATAAGCCAAGGAATACTTGGAATCAAAGAGTTAAATGTTATAAGGAAAAATACCCATTACCTACTTATAATAATGAATTGCATCCTTCAAATATTATTCCGTATGTTGGAAATAAGGCGCCTGAAGATACTATAATTACTTCTGACGTTGGACAGCATCAAATGTGGGTAGCACAAAGATACCCATTTAAAAAAGCCAAGTCATACTTATCATCAAGCGGCCTTGGAACTATGGGATTTGGACTTCCTGTAGCCATAGGTGCTGCCTTATCAAATAAAGATAAGACAATAATCTGTTTTAGCGGTGATGGTTCAATTTTAATGAATATTCAAGAACTCGCAACACTTTCTGACTATAATCTTAATGTTAAGATTATTATACTAAACAATCATCACTTGGGTTTAGTTCGTCAGCAGCAACAACTATTTTATGACAAACATTATATAGCGTCACAATTTATATGTAATCCAAACTTTAAAATTATCGCTGAAGGCTTTGGCATCCAATCATGCGATTTAGGTTGTGAGGAGAATCCTCTTGAAAAATTAGAAGAATTATTATCAATTAATGGCCCTTGTTTAATTAATGTACCTATAGAAGAAACTGAGAATGTACTTCCTATGGTACCACCTGGAAAAGCAAATATTGAAATGATTGGTGGTGAATATTTATATGATTAATACAAATTTCTACCTTATTGAGCTATTAGTTAGAAATCATTCCGGTGTGATGAGTCATATTACAGGACTTTTTGCTCGTCGAGCGTTCAATCTTGAAGGAATACTATGTGCTCAAACCGGTGATGGTTCAACAAGTAAGATGTTTTTATTGGTAAAAAACGATTCTGTTTTAGAGCAAATTATTAAGCAATTAGAGAAACTATATGATGTGCTTGAAGTATCTTTACATCAGGATTATGATCAGTCTGTTTTTGAGAGCCTTGATAAAGTTTTAAAAATTAAACACGAAGAAATATAGATAAATATGGTTTGGAAAAATAATTTTTAATTTAGTATATACTTTTATTTTAATGATTGTCTAAACTATTTAACTTTCTTATGTAATTGGTAGCGGCCGATGTTGCTACCTTTTCTCTTAAGTAAGTTAAACAAAAAAATACAGCCAAATTGATGACTGTACAAATAAAAAGAGAAAACCTATGTTACTTAACCTCAAAGTTTTTATTAGCTTTTACTATATATCCACTATCATCTATTTCAGCATATGTTAATACATTTATACATGCAACTGATACTATTCCTTGGGTCTTATCTTTTTCATTTATTAAAGTATAATAGTTATAGCCTGAATTTTTAATTTTATCTTTATAAAAATTACTTAATGATTCATCTGTTATTTTATCAGGATTATACTTTACTACACCTCTTTTGCCAATTTCCTCACCTAAATTATTTAAAACAGTATCTTCCTTTATCTCCTGCATATTTATACCTGAATACTTAATGTTATTACTAAAACTTGTCCTAATTTTATCTGCAAAATTACTATAACCAATTAACGAAAATAATACAATTCCAAATATTAAGCCAAAAAACGTTTTTTTCATCTATTATTCCTCCTAAACCTTATAACATAATTGTATATTGTTTCATAGTTTTGTCAAATATATAGAACAAACAAATTTATTTTTGTAAATTATAAAAAAATACTAATATATAAATATGAGACTATATGCAAAATTTACAAAACAATTTACAAAATTTCAAAAAAAGAGCGGCACTAACTTCCTAATACTGCTCTTTTTAAGTAAATAATTTGAAAAGTGTTATTTCCAGAAATATTTTAACATATTACAACATTATATACCACACTTTTTATTTCATTCCTATGAATGCTTATATATTGTGTGAAATTTTATTACAATAAACATACTTAAATAGTTTATTATTACCCTTCTTGTGGAGGATATTCAGACTGCATTGATTCTACTTTTTCCTCAATAGTCAGATCATCGTAAGAAATCACGACAACATCTTGAATTGAAGCATCACTTGTTTTATAAATTCTGCTTTGAAAAATACTATTATATTTTGCATCAACTCCACCAGTGTATATTTTTCTTATGGCCTCTAGAATTTTAGGATTTTGCCCTTTAATTGCATTAACATCATAACCTTGAATTAAACTCCATACTGCAATTTGAGTAGCAAAATATGCTTGATTATCATTATCCACATTTAGCTCACTCGCAGATTTATTAGGGTATCCTGCTGCAAGAATATTATTAAGTTTCTCATTCATATCTGTACTTATCGTAAAACTATGACCAGATGGATAATGTCTATTTATCTCTAAACAATATGTTACATTATTACTCCCTTCAATTCTTAATCGATGTGCCAAAATATTATTACCGTTATACTGAACTGTATCTAACACCGCTTTTTCTGTAATTATTTTTATTTTTTCTGGCATGGTTGCTCCGATAATATTACTTAATAAAGCCATACAAATCATAAATATAGTTGATACTCTTATAAACTTACTTAATTTCACTATAATCACTCCTAACATTTTTATATATATTAAGTTTTTTCTTTTTTTAGATTATCTATTCATAATAATCTAAAATTTATATTATGATTTAATATAAAAAATTGAAAATGAATTTTCTTAAAATATAAAAACTTCAGTAATAGCTATTTTTAACTATTACTGAAGTTTTTTAAAGTAATATAGTTCTCATAATATTATTATTTCACTTGAATTTTATCTACATGGGTTGAAGAATAACTTCATATCTTAATATATTATCACTTATTTTTCTAAACGCCTCTTGAAAAGCACTATAAAAATCATCAATAGTTATATTCTTTTCTATTTCTAAGGCTTTGTGCAAGTTGTTCGTCTTAAATTTTTTTCTTGTTACTTCCATTAAGAAAGAATTTTCAAAATAGTTAATCGCACTTTCCTCCATTCTTCCTTTAATTGATTTCACAAGTTTTTCCTTATCTTCTTTAGATATTTCACCATTAACATTTACTATAACCTTATTTTCAGTAGGATCAAAGCCAACAGTATTATACCCGTAATTTAACAACAACTTTAAAATCTTTTTACTGTCTTTATTATCCCCACTTTTTAAACTGAAATCAATTATATAATTCTCTTTTTCTTCGTTACATAAGATATAGCTCTGATAATTATCTTTTCGATTTCTAATTATAATGTTATTTTTACTATAACAATATTCACAATTCTTCCTATTATTAATAATGTCATTCCAAACCTCAACTAAATATCCATTATATCTCTCATAAAGCATATTAACTAAAGCCTGTACACTCATTCTTTCTTGATTTAATGATATATTTATTATATTCTCTTTGTTCTTTGATTTTATTTTAATTGTTCTACTGTAACTTTCGCTTTCTTTTCGTATCAATTTAACTAGTTCGATAAAATCACTATTGGTATCTGAATTATCTAATGAACTCTTATGGTGTTCATTAAGTTGCATAGTCGTAGCAATTTTATCTGTTGAAATACCAATTTTCTTAGATATATCTGATTTCAATACATCAGCAATACCTTCAAAATCATTATTGTTCCATTTTTCTCTATTATCAAGTGTTTGTTCTTTAACATAGTCTCCATCAGTTATAAAGCAAAATATTCTACTATTCAGAGTTTCACTGCTAATTTTTTCTTTTAGTACTGTAAGCCTGTTTATTTCTTTAGCAGATTCTATAATAAACAAAAATACTTCTTTATAATCTTCACTTATTCTATTTTCTAATAGCTTTGTTAAGTTATTGCATTGTGTACTTTGTAAATAATCAATATAAACAATACCTGAAAACTGTTCTTTTTTTGCTGGAATTTCCATGTAAACTCTATCAATCATAAGTGAACATGAACTTTCGACTCCATAAAATGCTTTGCACAAATTATCAAAATCTCTGTTTATATAATTATTGGAATTGTCTTGCTCCTCATTAAGATATTCATAGCCTTCATCGCTATGTACATAATACTTGGAGATTACTTGTAACCACTTATAGTACTGACTCTTTAAACTAGTTTCTAATTTATTAAAATATAATTTCCAAATATAATCATCCTTTTCATCATTTATATCTTTTAAAACATTTAATCTTTTTATTTGTTCAAAAAGTTCAGTAAATTCTACATCCTCACTCATTTTTCTCATAATATCATCTATTGCATAAAATTTATTTAAAGATTTTCCATAAACTTTATTTAGCATTACAATAAAGTTATCTTTAAATATTTTTTGTATATTTTTATGGCTGGAGTTTTTATCTTCAATCATGATATCTATCTTCGAGTATGTTTCGTGTAAGGCTTTTAAAATATTATTCTTTAATTCTAATATAAGATTTTTCTCACTCTTTAATTCTAAATAAATAACTATAGTATTATTTTCAGATGCTGAACATAATATTTCTGTTGGGAAAAAAGCGGGAGTATTTAGGTCTATAAAATCTTTCTCGAAAATAATTCCAGGTTTAATTATCGATTCCAAGAACCTTTTTCTATTTAAATTTGCCAAGCCTATTATATTGATTCTTGTTTTAATTTCTTTTTCAATCTTCATTTTTAAATTTTTCATAATACTCTCCTCATTAAATTTTATTTCAAAAAATATTTTTATGTTCTAAATATCTACTATAATAATATTATTATATTTACTTAATATTTATTCCATTTGTTATAACATATATAATTAAAGATCTCAATTTTCATAATGATTTAACTTCTATTAAATGTGATTAATTGAAACAAAGAAAGACCATGCAATTCTATTTTGCATGGTCTCATGAAAACACTTATTTTATAATTCACTAAGTTTCTTATCTACAAGTTCTTTAGCTAACTTTGGATTTGCTTTTCCTTTTGAAAGTTTCATCACTTGACCCATTAAGAATCCAGCGCTTTGAGTCTTTCCTGCCTTATAATCTTCTACAGATTGAGGATTATTAGCTATTACATCGTCAACTATTTTTTCTAATTCATCAGTAGAACTAATTTGCATAAGTCCTTTTTCTTCAATTACTTTCATAGGATCTTGATTTTCATCAAAGATTTCTTCAAGTACTTCTCTACCTACATTGTTACTGATTTTTCCTTCTTCAACAACTTTAAGAAGCTTTGCAAAGTTCTCAGCATCTATTGTAATATCTTGTGATTCTATTTTTCTATCTTTTAGAATTCTTAAAATATCCCCAAGAATCCAGTTTGCAGCGATTTTAGGAGCCACTCCAAATTCTACAACTTTTTCAAAGAATATAGCAAGACCTTTATCTCCTACTAAGATTTCAACTTCTTTTTCTGTAAGTTCATATGATTTTAAAAATCTTTCTCTCTTTGCATCAGGCATTTCAGGAAGAGATTTTTTAGCTGCTTCAATTTGTTCATCATATATTATGATTGGTGGTAAATCTGGTTCAACTACATATCTATAGTCATGAGCCTGTTCTTTAGATCTCATTGAAATTGTCTTTCCTTTTGCAGCATCCCATCTTCTAGTTTCTTGGACTACTTTATGACCTTCACCATAAGTATAAAGTTCCATTTGTCTTCTTTGTTCTTTTTCTAAAGCTTTTTGAAGTTCTCTAAATGAGTTGATATTTTTAAGCTCAAC
>Ga0209281_1000657_pt1 | contig 37114 bp, 33 predicted proteins | sample MedtruBG_FD_187514 | JGI IMG/M metagenome (GOLD analysis project Ga0209281, IMG submission 187514) | Root nodule microbial communities of legume samples collected from California, USA - Medicago truncatula BG (SPAdes) (version 2) | ecosystem: Host-associated > Plants > Roots > Nodule | place... | reverse complement strand
CTGTGCTACCGCTCGACTTGCATGTGTTAGGCCTGCCGCCAGCGTTCAATCTGAGCCATGATCAAACTCTTCAATTTAAGTTTGATGCTCGTGAATTAAACTTCGTAATGAATTACGTATGTTCACTCAGAGACTTGGTATTCATTTATTGTCCGAAGACATTAAGAATCCATGTCACTTTGAGTGCCCACACAGATTGTCTGATAAATTGTTAAAGAGCAGTGCAACGCGGCTTTCGCTCACCGTTGCGAGGTGGCGTATATTACGCTTTCCTCTTTCAGAGTCAACCCGTTATTTCAGGATTTTTTCTCTTCAACCGACCCGGCTGTTTGTGAAGTGATTCACATGTTCCGTGTCGATGGAGGCGCATTATAGGGAGTTCTCGGCAGGCCGCAACCGCTAAATGACAGAAAAATGACTGACTGCTGCATTCCACAGCAAAACCCCGCCTTATACCTTTTTACACACAGACTTATCCACAATTGAGTTCAAGACCGTAGGGTCAGTCTGCGAATACAGGGGTAAAATCAACTATACTGGCGACAAATATTCCCCCTGCAGGCTACCCACATGATCACACAACGTCTCAACCGAGACTGGCGCATTCCTACAGCAGGGTTGTTGCTCCTGGCGCTTCTCCTGGCGGGATTCACGCTCCATGCGCACTGGAATGCCTTTATCCAGTGGTGCCTCGCCACACAGATCACCTTACATCGCTATCTGGTGATGTACTTACTCCAGCTGAACAACCATCAGTACAGCGGTGGGCTATGGCTCTTAACGGGTGCTTTCCTTTATGGGGTACTTCACGCCGTCGGGCCGGGACATGGCAAATTCATTGTCACCACCTATCTCACTACTAATAAAGAAAGCGAGCTGGCCGCGCGGGTCGTACCTTTCCTTGGCAGCCTGATGCAGGGCGTCAGCGCGATCCTCTTTGTCTTCATCTTAGCGGTGGGCTTGAACCTCGCGTCGGGAGATATCAGCACCAGCCGCTGGTATGTGGAGAAAATCAGCGCCGTGCTGATTGGCGCCTTCGGTGCGTTTATCATTTATCAGGCTCTGAAGAGCCTTAAGCCGCACAGGATGACCATCCGTTCACTCTCCCCTCTGCATCAGCACGACGAGCAGTGCGGCTGCGGCCATCATGGCGTTGGGGCAGACCTGACAAGAGGTGACTGGAAGACTCGTCTGGGGGTTATTCTGGCAATTGGTGCGCGTCCCTGCAGTGGCGCAATCATGATCCTGATGTTCTCGAACGCACTGGGGATTGTCACCTGGGGCATCGCGGCGGTGATGACCATGTCGCTGGGTACGGCGCTCTCTATAATGGGGCTATCGCTGGCGGTACGTTATGCCCGTGAGCGGACGGTCACTTATTTCGATAATGGAACGTCCCTGAGCTGGCTGGTTCCCGTATTCAAAATCGCTGGCGGGATTGTGCTCATCCTGTTCGCCACCGTCCTGTTCCTGACGGTGATCCCCATCAGCGCCAACGGTGACTACATCGCAGCAGGTTGCTAATAAAAGAAAACCCGCCAGCGGCGGGTTTTGTTGTTACTCGTTAATCCGTGGATGTTGATCAACAAGTCGGGAGCGTTTCTTCTGTAGCTCTTCAATCTCTACGTCGATATCTTCAATCTTCTGCTCTACGTTATCGTAGTGCTCACGCAGGATCTCTTTCGCTTCCTGAATATCCGATGCTGCAGGCGTTGCCCCTTTCAGAGGACGGTTTGCCGTCTCCTTCATGGTCAGGCCGGTCACCAGACCAATCACCGCAATCACCATCAGGTAATAAGCCGGCATCATCAGGTTCTGGGTGCTCTCCACCAGTGAGGCAGCAAGCGTCGGCGTCAGGCCGGCAATCAGAACGGAGATGTTGAACGCTGCCGCCAGCGCACTGTAGCGAATGTGCGTCGGGAACATTGCGGGCAGCGTAGAAGCCATCACCCCGATAAAGCAGTTCAGGATCACCGCCAGCATCAGCAGACCGGCAAAAATCAGGCCCAGCACATTACTGTTAATCAGAATAAAGGCCGGTATAGCCAGCGCAAACAGCGCCACGCTGCCCAGAATGATGAACGGTCGACGGCCGAAGCGATCGCTCAGCAGGCCCATAATAGGCTGCACGAACAGCATACCCACCATGATGGCGATAATAATCAGCACACCGTGATCTTCGGAGTAGTGCAGGTTATGCGACAGATAGCTCGGCATGTAGGTCAGCAGCATGTAGTAGGTCACGTTGGTGGAAATCACCAGACCAATACAGGTCAGCAGGCTGCGCCAGTGTTTGGTTGCAATCTCTTTAAACGAGACCTTCGGACCGTCCTGCAGTCCTTCACGGTCGCCCTGCTCCAGTTTTTCAACGTGCTGCTGGAACGCCGGGGTCTCTTCCAGCGCATGGCGCAGATAAAGACCGATGATGCCCAGCGGAAGCGCGATAAAGAACGGAATACGCCAGCCCCAGTCGAGGAAGTTCTCTTCACCGACAACGGTCGAGATCAGCACCACGACGCCCGCACCCATCACGAACCCGGCAATCGAACCGAAGTCCAGCCAGCTTCCCATAAAGCCGCGTTTACGGTCCGGGGAATACTCCGCGACGAAAATCGACGCACCGGTATATTCGCCGCCCACCGAGAAGCCCTGCGCCATCTTACACAGCAACAGCAGGATCGGTGCCCAGATGCCAATGGTGGCATAGGACGGTATCAGGCCGATACAGAAGGTACTGATCGACATAATCACAATGGTGATGGCAAGAATTTTCTGGCGACCATATTTATCGCCGAGCGCGCCGAAGAACAAACCACCCAACGGGCGTATCAGGAAGGGAACAGAGAAAGTACCTAATGCCGCAATCATCTGCAGGCTCGGGTCGGCACCGGGGAAGAACACTTTACCTAACGCATAGGCTACAAAGCCGTAGACACCAAAATCGAACCACTCCATCGCATTACCGAGCGACGCGGCGGTGATCGCTTTACGCAGTTTTGCGTCATCAATAATAGTGACGTCGCGAAGCGTGATGGGTTTAACCTTTTTCCTTCTAAGCATAGCTTTCCTCGTAGACTCAGCCCTGTCCGTTTCACAGTTCAAGGTGCAATCTGTGAACCAGGGATCCGCTCCATGCGAACCCCTTATTCAAGCGTAGCAGGTTTACTTACATTGACGTTTTACGTCGATACAACCGAACCTGTTGACGCCTGTCTGGGCAGTTAGTGACCTCTTTACCCTACCAGCGTTTATATTTGTGATCAACTTCACACATATATTTGTGGTTCGTCAGCGGGCGTCAAGCTTTGTCAATTAGCCCCCTTAAGGACTTTCTTTCTCCCCCCAAAAAAAGTCCTCACGCACGTCATTATTTCCTGCATATCAAAAAAAACAAACCACATTTATTCACATCAGATTTACATACATTTTAATTATCAGACGTCGATTTCTCTGTTTACTTTGAATATGTGATGAAGATAACTAAAACACTGTTTTATTTTCATTGAATCATCATTCCATTGATCGCATCATAAATCCGAACGCAACGCCTGAAGTGCTTTCATCTGAAAGTTTAAAGACTGCACTTGTTTTTATTTTTTTGCATGGATAACGAATTGACTGTTCAAGAAATAAGTCAATTAACTGAATTTATTAAATTATTTTCCGAATTACTCCGTAAACCTTGCGGAGCAGGATGTGAGGGTGAAACATGAAGATTAAAGCCACGATTGAACGCATCCCTGGCGGGATGATGCTGGTCCCGCTGGTACTTGGCGCGATCTTAAATACGCTGGCACCCGATACAGGGGCTTATTTCGGCGGGTTCACAAAAGGCATGATTACCGGAACGGTACCCATTCTGGCGGTATGGTTCTTTTGTATTGGCGCATCCATTAATTTACGCGCAACCGGTACGGTATTACGAAAGTCAGGAACATTAGTCCTGACCAAAATTGCCGTCGCCTGGGTCGTGGCAATGGTCTGTGCGATGTTCATTCCGGAGAACGGAATTCAAACCGGATTCTTTGCTGGTTTATCGGTTCTGGCTATTGTTTCAGCAATGGATATGACCAACGGTGGTCTGTATGCCAGCCTGATGAATCAGTACGGCACCAAAGAAGAGTCAGGCGCGTTCGTACTCATGTCGCTGGAATCCGGCCCGCTGATGACGATGCTGATCCTGGGATCTGCGGGTCTGGCCTCTTTCGAACCGCATCACTTTGTCGGGGCGATCCTGCCGTTCCTGATCGGTTTTGCGCTGGGGAATCTGGATCACGATTTGCGTGATTTCTTCAGCAAAGCCACGCCGGTGCTGATCCCGTTCTTTGGCTTCGCGCTGGGTAACACCATCAACCTCAACGTGATCCTCGATACCGGTCTGCTCGGCATCGTGCTGGGCATTGCGGTGATTGTTATCACGGGTATCCCGCTGATTATTGCTGACCGCGTAATTGGAGGAGGAAACGGGACTGCAGGCGTCGCCGCCTCATCAGCCGCAGGTGCTGCAGTGGCAAACCCGGTGATTATCGCCCAGATTAACCCCGCCTTCGAACCGGTTGCCGCGTCCGCCACGGCGCTGGTTGCCGCCAGCGTGATTGTGACGGCGATACTGGTGCCAATCATTACGGCGCTTTACGCGAAACGCTACGGAAATGCACCCGAACAGGACATAGAACGAAAAGCAGTAGAACTTCATCATTAACACTCCGCACCAAACCATCCTCTCTCCCCGCGGGGAGGGGGTTAAGGTGAGGGATTCATCCAAAAATCTCTTCCACCATCCCATCTACCAGCCGTTTAGCCGAACAAAGCCTCGGCATTCCCAGCGCAACCGTCTGCCAGTTCTGCGTTACTGACCAGCTCACCGGATGTTTATCTGCCTGACACCAGTCTCCGAGCCAGCCCAGCATCTCTTTGTAATCCATCAGGCCCGCAGAGGCAGGTGTTGCCAGCCATTGATGGTAAAAATGTCGTGTTGTGGGAGAGGCATTAATACCCTGAGCCAGATAGTTTGCCGCCATGCTGCGCAGGTTATCCTTAAGCATTGCCGCCACATCTTCATTTGCCAGGCGGCAGGCATCGCCAAAGGCTCCCCAGCGCAACTCTTCAAGCACAACGTAGCAGCGCCCGGCCAACGACCAGCTGTCGTAGTGCCCGGCGAGCCAGCGGGTAAAAATCTGTTCGCTATGCTCGCCCGCCTGAACCGTAAGCCCGCGCTGGGTGAGCGCTTTCTCTTTATACGCGGCACGCTGGTTAAAGTGAGAAGAGAGTTCTTCATACTGCTGCATCAGGCCAGGGGACTGGGCGGTCCGCGGGTTTGTCTGTTGGCGAAGCACCAACAGTTTATCCGTCATGCGGGTTAACGCCAGATGACCCGGGTCGAGCATGCCCGCCAGCTTTTCCGCCAACCCCAGACGCAGCGCCGCATTTTCGTTGAGCATTCCCGCCATCGCCCACGGCCGCAGCCGGGTATGCGTCATGATCTCCTGAGTCAAACGCTCACGAAACTGCAGCTGCTGTGGCCCCAGGTGGGTATGACGCGCAGCGTCCACCCCCTGAACCAGATCGACCATAAATTTTGGATGAATACACTCCAGCGTCCGCCCGGGACCGTCCAGTAGCTGTGTTGTCATGGTTGCTCTGCTGCGAATAGGGTTTGAATATCATCGCGTAACAGTCGGGTATCTTCCTGAATCCACGTCGCAGTCGTAATACTTTGCTTCAACAGCTGGCTGAGCGCTCGGGTCGAATGCTCATTCTGCTGACGCACTGCGAGGCTATCACGCAAGCTTTCCTGTAACCCGGTCAGGCATAGCGAGAATTCTGCAAAAAACGTTGCCATGCCTGCCGTAACAGAGACATCGACCTGCGCGGCCAAAGCTTTACGGATTTGTTCACAGAACTGATCAATATGTTGCTTAAATTTGTCATGAAGCTGGACAACATCAATAACATACCGCGTACGCGCCACCACATATTCTTCCCAACCCCAGCCCGGATTATTCAGCCAGCGCGATACGGTATCACGCATACTGCCCGCCCCTGAAGGCTGGCCTGCAGGACGGTTGTCCAGCACAATGGCGTCGTTAAACAAGGCTCGCGTGTTGAAGTTAAGCTGGTTCGCCTGAAACGCCGGGAAGCTAATCCGCGCCCTAAACCCCGCATGGCTCAGCTGCTCTTTGATCCGCATTTCAATCGGGCGCATCGCCTCATTTAAAGAACGCGCCAGCGTAGACTCCAGCTGATCGAAGCGTAAGGCCAGCTCGCGGCCGATCTTATTCTGCGCATCCAGCATGATCAGCTCGCAGGAGGAGCTGATCTTACTCAACACAACCTGTGCCTGCCCTTCGTCTTCCAGCACCAGTTGGCCGAGCGCAGCGGGCTCATCCTCACGCAGGCTCAGCGGGTCTATGCCGGCCAGATCTAAAAGGTTATGGTGGCTAAAAACATGGCCGATAGCCTGCTGAAGCGCGCCTTTCTGCCGGTTCATAAACTCATCGGTGGCGTTGAGCGCCTCTTCTACCTCGTGTTTAACCTCATCGCTGACCACATTCTGACGCGTCTGCAGCATCGCCATGTCCTCTTCAAGCCGGGCGATATTCAGCTCCAGCTCGTCAAACGCCACGGTCAGCCCCTGATGACGAAAATCAAGATACTCTCTCGCATTTTGGGCGTAGTTCAGCAGCTTGTGCGATGCCGATCGAAGCGCGAACAGCGAGGCGTTAGCGTAGGCGGCATAAATCAGCTTACGGATCGGCTGCTCAAACAGCGAATCTTCCCACAGGAGGTCTGCGGCATGACGGATATGATCGATATCGTCCAAATCTGCCGTGCGCCAGCGTCGCCCAAGCGCGGCCTCGGCGAAATCCTGCACCCAGCGCTGGTCCTGATGGTCAGGGAGCCGTCCGTGGGCGTTCATTTCATAACGGGCGCGATTTGCAAGATAGGCCCACATCGACGAAACCGGGTAAATCTGGCCAGGGGAAATATTCCCCTTCATCAGGGTGCCGGAGATCATCGCCCGGACCTGCTCTTCGTCGTCGCTGTTCCGGTCTTTTTGATCGAATTTATTCACCAGCGCATATAAAGGCACCGATTTCCCCGCCGCCGAAATCGCCTGGCGGACCTCTTCATCGGAGATAGATTTAAGCTGGGTGTAATCCATCACCGCCAGCACTGCCGACGCGCGCGCGAGCTGTTCGCTGAGCATTTTTTGCAGGTGCGGCTGCCCGGCCTCATTCGGCCCCGGCGTGTCCAGCAGCGTTAGCTGGCCAAGATGCGCATCCAGACCGGCGAGATGCACAAACTCCACCTCAATAACCGGGATATGTTCAATAGCGGCGTATTCGGAAAACGGAAAATCAACGCCCAACGCCTGGGATAGCCGCACCAGGTCATTAAGGCTCTTCAGGCAATGGAATATCGGCTCTGCGCCCAGATGGTGCTTCTCGAACGCTTCCCCTTTTTCGATACGCTCCAGCAGCGTATTCATGTCTTTATCTATTTCAAGACGCTGCGCCAGCTTGCCGCGATCGTAATCGCACAGTTTTTTTTGCAGCTGCAGGATCAGCGTATCAATAGGAGAAACGTGTGAGAAATGCAGTACAGGCTCTTTCTGGCCCGGCGTGTGGCGGATCAATGTCGGAAGCGCCGTCATCGGTCGGTTGCGGTTTGGCAACACTTCGGTGCCCACAATCGCATTAATGGTGGTCGATTTACCCGCCTTCATGGTGCCCACAATGGCCAATACCATTTCGAGGCGGGTAATTTTGCGTAATTCATTATTCAGCATTGCCTGTTGCGCCTCAACGCCACGCGCGCTGAAATGTAAAGGCAATACATTGTTATTAATACCCGTAATAGCGGCAGTGGCGTTATCCAGCATCGCAACTGGCATTGATTTCAACGTATCAAGATTCTGCAAGGCGAGCTGCAGCAAGCGCTCGGCTTCCTGGCTTAATTCAAAAATGGTCTGTGTGTGCATGATAAAAGCCTTTCCTTAACGCAAATTTATTACTTTTATTAAGCCACCGGATTTTTATTATGCTTTATCGGCTTATATGATCACGTATGGAAAACATGTTCGCTGAATATAACTATTTGATGGCAATAGAGAATAAACTGCCACCCTTGCAAGGCGTGTAAACGTCCCCTTTGGCCAGAAAACCAAAGGATAAAAAGCGTAGCTCACTTTCAGGAAACTTCAGGATATATCATCGCTATTTACCCACCTAAAAAGGGAGGTATTTCTCGATCGCCGCCTGATGCTGGCGTAAGAGAACGTGGATAAATAACAGATTGTTGCTTAACCTTATCCGAAATGGGAGAGCGTAGCAATTTGATGCAATAAAATATTCGATATATTTAGCGACATTTGTTTCCACCGTCTTAATGATTCAAGCATCGCTTAACTCACTGACAGGAAGTGTCATTACCATACCCTTTTTTGCACTTTTTTTATTACGCAATATCACCGACAAAAGTGTGGATTTGCGCTATACTTGCCGCCTTTTTCGGCACTCTGCCGTCATTTAGCTGGCGCTTTCCAGCGTGTTAACATTTTTGAGGATACTGACATGCAACTCCCACACTGCCCGAAATGCAATTCTGAATACACCTATGAAGATAATGGCATGTTCATTTGCCCGGAATGCGCTCACGAATGGAATGATGCAGAACCTTCGCAGGACAGTGAAACGCTGGTCGTAAAAGATGCGAACGGTAATCTGCTGGCAGACGGCGACAGCGTCACCGTTGTTAAAGATCTGAAAGTCAAAGGCAGTTCTTCCATGCTGAAGATTGGCACCAAAGTGAAGAATATCCGTCTGGTGGAAGGCGATCATAATATCGATTGCAAAATTGACGGTTTCGGCCCAATGAAGCTGAAATCTGAGTTCGTGAAAAAGAACTGATTTCCTTTTTTTGTAGGCCGGATAAGCGCAGCGCATCCGGCAAAAGCGCCCGGTGGCGCTTCGCTTACCGGGCCTACAACAACTAAACTTAACGGGCTTCTCTTACCTGAGGTAATGATTATGCCGTTAAGTCCCTACATCTCTTTCGCCGGCAACTGCGCGGAGGCCACCGCCTTCTACCAGAACGCCGTCGGCGCAGAACTCCTCTATAAAATCACCTTCGGCGACATGCCCAAAGACGACCACAGCGAAGAAGGCTGCCCGTCCGGCATGCAGTTTCCGGATTCCGCTATAGCCCACTCCAACGTCCGCATTGCGGGCAGCGACATCATGATGAGCGACGGGTTGCCGCCCGGCAGCAGCGCGCAGTACGCCGGGTTTACGCTGGTTCTTGATACCCAGGACGTGGCAGAAGGCAAAGGCTGGTTCGACAGCCTTGCAGCAGGCGGCAACGTCGAAATGGCCTGGCAGGAAACCTTCTGGGCGCACGGGTTCGGTAAAGTCACCGACAAATACGGCGTGCCGTGGATGATCAACGTCGTTAAGCAGCAACAAACGTCGTAGGCCGAATAAGCGCAGCGCATCCGGCAACAGCGCCCGGTGACGCTGCGCTGACCGGGCCTACGGTGATTGTCATCGAATTCCCCTCAACTCTTCAAACTCCCGCAACCTGCACTTAACCCAAATGTCACATTGATACGCCAGCATGAGGCCACATTTATCGTGAGGCCCAGCACATGCAAACCGTCATCCGCGTCGAGAAACTGAGCAAAACCTTCCATCACAATAAGGCTCTGCACGCCGTTGATCTGACCGTCCAACAGGGCGACATGGTGGCGCTGCTCGGGCCATCCGGTTCAGGGAAATCTACCCTTTTACGCCATCTGAGCGGCCTTATTACCTGCGATAAAACGCCGGAAAGCCACGTCGAACTGCTCGGTAATACCGTGCAGCGCGCGGGCCGTCTGGCGAGCGATATCCGCAAAAGCCGCGCCCAGACGGGCTACATCTTCCAGCAGTTCAACCTGGTAAACCGCCTGACGGTACTCGAGAACGTGCTGATTGGCGCGCTCGGCAGCACTCCTTTCTGGCGCACCTGCCTGCGCTGGTTCTCCCCTTCTCAGAAACAAGAAGCGCTGCAGGCGCTAACGCGCGTCGGTATGGCGCATTTCGCCCACCAGCGCGTCTCCACCCTGTCCGGTGGACAACAGCAGCGCGTGGCCATCGCCCGCGCCCTGATGCAGAAAGCGAAAATCATTCTTGCCGATGAACCCATCGCCTCGCTGGACCCGGAATCAGCGCGCATCGTGATGGAAACCCTGCGCGACATTAACCAGAACGACGGCATCACCGTAGTGGTCACGCTTCATCAGGTGGACTACGCCCTGCGCTACTGCGAGCGCATCGTCGCCCTGCGTCAGGGGCACGTGTTCTTTGATGGCGCAAGCCATCAGTTTGACAGCGACCGTTTTGACCATCTTTACCGCAGCATTAACCGCGTCGAAGAGAGCGCGCAGGCTGCTTAACTCAACCCGATCCGAGGAAAGTACATGAGCTACAAAGCCGTTGCCGCGCTGGCCTTTACCAGCATGTTCAGCCTCAGCACTCTGTTAAGCCCGGCGCATGCGGAAGAACAGGAAAAAGCGCTGAACTTTGGCATCATTTCGACGGAATCACAGCAGAACCTGAAGCCTCAGTGGGAACCGTTCCTGAAAGATATGGAAACCAGGCTGGGGATTAAAGTGAACGCCTTCTTCGCCCCGGACTACGCGGGCATTATCCAGGGGATGCGCTTTAACAAAGTGGACATCGCCTGGTACGGCAACCTCTCCGCGATGGAAGCGGTAGACCGCGCGAACGGCCAGGTCTTTGCCCAGACCGTTGCGGCAGACGGTTCCCCGGGCTACTGGAGCGTGCTGATCGTCAACAAAGACAGCCCGATCAACAACCTCAACGACATGCTCGCCAAACGCAAAGATCTGACGTTTGGCAACGGTGACCCGAACTCCACCTCTGGCTTCCTCGTCCCTGGCTATTACGTCTTCGCCAAAAACAACGCCTCCGCCAGCGACTTCAAGCGCACGGTAAACGCCAGCCACGAGACCAACGCCCTGGCCGTGGCCAACAAGCAGGTAGACGTTGCCACCAACAACACCGAAAACCTCGACAAGCTCAAGACCTCCGCGCCGGACAAGCTGAAGGAGATCAAGGTTATCTGGAAATCGCCGCTGATCCCGGGCGACCCGATCGTGTGGCGTAAAAACCTCTCCGAGAGCACCAAGGACAAGGTGTACGACTTCTTCATGAGCTACGGCAAAACGCCGGAAGAGAAAGCGGTTCTGGAACGTCTGGGCTGGGCACCGTTCCGCGCGTCCAGCGATCTGCAGCTGGTTCCGATTCGCCAGCTGGCGCTGTTTAAGCAGATGCAGGGCGTGAAGGACAACAAGGGCCTGAAGGAGGAGGAGAAGACCAGCAAAGTGTCGGAAATACAGACGCAGCTGGACGATCTTGACCGCCTGACCGCCGCCCTGAGCGCAATGACCAGCGTGAATAAAGCGGTGCAGTAATGCTTTTCTCCCTCTCCCTGTGGGAGAGGGCCGGGGTGAGGGCATCAGCGCGCACATTTCCCCCCTCACCCTAACCCTCTCCCTCAAGGGAGAGGGGACTAAACCTAAAGGAGTCAACATGCAAACCATCACCCTCCCGCCGCCGAAGCGCAGCTGGTTCTCGCTCATCAGCTGGGCCGTCCTGCTGGCGGTGCTGGTTATCTCCTGGAAGGGCGCGGAGATGGATCCGCTGCTGCTCTTCAAAGATTCCGGCAACATGGCAACCTTCGCCGCCGACTTCTTCCCGCCGGACTTCAGCCAGTGGCAGGACTACCTCGGCGAAATGGCGATCACCCTGCAAATCGCCGTCTGGGGCACCGCCCTTGCCGTCGTGCTCTCCATTCCGTTTGGCCTGATGAGCGCCGAGAACATCGTGCCGTGGTGGGTTTACCAGCCGATGCGTCGCCTGATGGACGCCTGCCGCGCCATCAACGAAATGGTGTTCGCCATGCTGTTCGTGGTCGCCGTTGGCCTGGGCCCGTTCGCGGGCGTGATGGCGCTGTTTATCCACACCACCGGCGTGCTTTCCAAGCTGCTCTCTGAAGCGGTCGAAGCCATCGAGCCCGGCCCGGTGGAAGGCATCCGCGCGACGGGCGCCAACAAAATCGAAGAGATCCTTTACGGCGTCCTGCCGCAGGTGATGCCGCTGCTGATCTCCTACTCCCTGTACCGCTTTGAGTCCAACGTCCGCTCCGCGACCGTGGTCGGCATGGTGGGCGCAGGCGGGATTGGCGTCACCCTGTGGGAAGCCATTCGCGGCTTCCAGTTCCAGCAAACCTGCGCATTGATGGTGCTCATCATCGTCACCGTCAGCCTGCTGGACTTCCTCTCTCAACGTTTGCGTAAGCACTTCATCTGAGAAGCGAGGCTTTGATTTCCATGCACTTATCCAGACATCCGACCAGTTATCCCACCCGCTGGCAGGAGATTGCGGCAAAGCTCGAAGTGGAGCTGCGCACGCACTACCGCTGCGGAGACTATCTTCCAGCCGAGCAGCAGCTTGCCGACCGCTACGAGGTGAACCGACACACCCTGCGCCGCGCCATTGACCAGCTGGTCGAGCGCGGCTGGGTACAGCGCCGTCAGGGCATCGGCGTGCTGGTGCTGATGCGCCCGTTCGACTACCCGCTTAACGCCCAGGCGCGCTTTAGCCAGAACCTGCTGGATCAGGGCAGCCACCCGACCAGCGAAAAGCTGCTCTCGGTATTGCGCCCGGCCTCCGGCCACGTGGCGGACGCGCTGGGGATTCAGGAGGGCGACAGCGTGGTTCATCTGCGCACCCTGCGCCGGGTGAACGGCGTGGCGGTGTGCCAGATCGACCACTACTTCGCGGACCTCAACCTCTGGCCCGTGCTCCAGCATTTCGCCAGCGGTTCGCTGCACGACTTTCTTCAGGATGCCACGGGCGTCGTCCTCAGGCGCACCCAGACGCGCATCAGCGCCCGCCGCGCGCAGGCGAAAGAGAGCAAGGTGCTGGAAATCCCCAATATGGCCCCGCTGCTCTGCGTGCGCACCCTCAACCACCGTGACGGTGAGATCAACGCGACGGAATACTCCGTCAGCCTGACCCGCGCCGACATGATCGAATTCACCATGGAGCACTGAATGCACTTCGACACCTCCACCCGACAGCGCTGGATGCGCGTGCTGGCCCACAGCCAGCCTGCCGCGCTGCACAGCCGCATGAACGCGCTCGGCCTGACGCCGGACTACGACGCCATCCGCGCGCCGGAGATTGGCCTGGTGCAGATCCAGGCGCGGATGGGCGGCACCGGCGAGCGCTTCTTCGCCGGAGACGCCACCCTTACCCGCGCCGCGATCCGCCTGAACAGCGGCACGCTGGGCTACAGCTACGTGCTGGGGCGCGACAAAGCCCACGCCGAGCGCTGCGCGGTGATCGACGCGCTTTTGCAGGAACAGCCGCATTTTCAGACGTTAATGGAAACCCTTATTGCCCCGCTGGAAGCCGACCGCGCCGCGCGCATTGCCGCGCGTCAGGCCGAAGTGAACACCAGCCGGGTCGACTTCTTTACGCTCGTTCGCGGAGACAACGCATGACGCTTCAACCTGCTTTCACCCTGGCCGTACAGGATGCCCAACACAGTTTTCGTCGCCTGCTGAAGGCCATGAGCGAGCCGGGCGTGATCGTCTCGCTGCACCAGCTCTCCCAGGGCTGGCTGCCGCTGAACCTGGCGACCACCAGCGTGCTGCTGACCCTTGCCGATAACGACACCCCGGTGTGGCTTTCGGGCGCGCTGTCGAACGATATCGCCAGCCAGAACCTGCGTTTTCACACCGGCGCCCCGCTGGTTGAACAGCCCCAGCAGGCGGTGTTTGCCGTGGCCGATGAGCAAATTATTCATGAACAGCTCAACGCCCTGAGCGAAGGCAGCGCCGTCGCCCCGGAAACCAGCGCCACGCTGATCCTGCAGGTTTCCAGCCTGAGCGGCGGCCGCATGCTGCGCCTGACGGGCGCGGGCATCGCCGAAGAACGCATGGTCGCGCCGCAGCTGCCGGAGTGCATTATTCACGAGCTGACCGAACGCCCGCACCCGTTCCCGCTGGGCATTGACCTGATCCTGACCTGCGGCGAGCGCCTGCTGGCGATCCCGCGGACCACCCACGTGGAGGTGTGCTGATGTACGTTGCCGTCAAAGGGGGCGAAAAGGCGATCGCTGCCGCCCATGCGCTGCAGGCGCACAGACGACGGGGCGATGAGCGGCTTCCCGAGCTGAGCGTTACCCAGATTGAGCAGCAGCTAAACCTCGCCGTTGACCGCGTGATGACCGAAGGCGGCATCGCCGACCGCGAGCTGGCGGCGCTGGCCCTGAAGCAGGCCAGCGGCGATAGCGTGGAAGCCATCTTTCTGCTGCGCGCCTACCGCACCACGCTTGCCAAACTGGCGGTCAGCGAGCCGGTGAACACGGCACAGATGCGCCTTGAGCGCCGCATTTCTGCCGTTTATAAAGACGTCCCCGGCGGCCAGCTGCTAGGCCCCACCTACGACTACACCCATCGCCTGCTGGACTTCACCCTGCTGGCGAACGGCGAAGCGCCGCAGCTGAGCTCCTCTGACGCCGAACAGGAAGCGTCTCCGCACGTCTTCAGCCTGCTGGCGAAACAGGGGCTGGCGAAGGCGGAAGAGGATTCAGGCGCGCAGCCGGATGACATCACCCGCACGCCGCCTGTTTACCCGTGCTCGCGCTCGTCCCGCCTGCAGCAGCTGATGCGCGGCGACGAAGGCTATCTGCTGGCGCTGGCCTACTCCACCCAGCGCGGCTACGGGCGCAACCACCCGTTTGCAGCCGAAATTCGCAGCGGCTGCATCGACGTCGAAATCGTGCCGGAAGAGCTGGGTTTTGCCGTAAACGTCGGCGAACTGCTAATGACCGAATGCGAAATGGTCAACGGTTTTGTCGCGCCCGAAAATGAAGATCCGCATTTCACCCGCGGCTACGGGCTGGTGTTCGGCCTCGGCGAGCGCAAGGCCATGGCGATGGCGCTGGTCGACCGTGCGCTCCAGGCGCCGGACTACGGCGAACACGTTGCAGGCCCGGCGCAGGACGAAGAGTTCGTGCTGGCCCACGCGGATAACGTTGAGGCCGCAGGCTTCGTCTCGCACCTCAAGCTGCCGCACTACGTCGATTTCCAGGCCGAACTGGAACTGCTGAAACGCCTGCAACGGGAGCGCGCCAATGGCTAACTTAAGCGGCTACAACTTTGCCTATCTGGACGAGCAAACCAAACGCATGATCCGCCGCGCGATACTGAAAGCGGTGGCCATACCGGGCTATCAGGTGCCGTTCGGCGGGCGCGAAATGCCGATGCCCTACGGCTGGGGTACCGGCGGTATTCAGCTTACCGCCAGCGTTATCGGCGAAGCGGACGTGCTGAAGGTCATCGATCAGGGCGCCGACGACACCACCAACGCCGTGTCGATCCGCAGCTTCTTTAAGCGCGTGACGGGCGTCAACACTACCGAAAAAACCGAAGATGCGACGCTGATCCAGACCCGTCACCGCATCCCGGAAACCCCGCTGGCTGAAGATCAGATTTTGATTTTCCAGGTGCCCATCCCGGAGCCGCTGCGCTTTATCGAACCGCGCGAAACGGAAACCCGCACCATGCACGCGCTGGAGGAGTACGGCGTCATGCAGGTGAAGCTGTATGAGGATATCGCCCGCTTCGGGCATATCGCTACCACCTACGCCTACCCGGTGAAGGTCAACGGGCGCTACGTGATGGACCCGTCGCCGATCCCGAAGTTCGACAACCCGAAAATGGACATGATGCCCGCCCTGCAGCTGTTCGGTGCCGGACGCGAAAAGCGCATCTACGCCGTCCCGCCTTACACGCGTGTCGAAAGCCTCGATTTCGACGATCACCCGTTTACGGTGCAGGAGTGGGACGAGCCGTGCGCCATCTGCGGCTCGAAGCACAGCTATCTGGATGAAGTGGTGCTGGACGACACGGGCAAACGGATGTTTGTCTGCTCCGACACCGATTACTGCCGCCAACAGAGCGAGGCGAACAGCCAATGAAACCGCTGCTTTCGGTTAACAACCTGACCCACCTGTATGCGCCGGGCAAAGGCTTCAGCGACGTGTCGTTTGAACTCTGGCCGGGGGAAGTGCTGGGGATCGTCGGCGAGTCCGGCTCCGGCAAAACGACGCTGCTGAAGTCCATCTCCGCGCGCCTGACGCCGCAGAACGGCGACATTCTGTATGAGGGCCAATCCCTTTACGGCATGAGTGAAGCCGAGCGCCGCCGCCTGCTGCGCACCGAGTGGGGCGTGGTGCATCAGCACCCGATGGACGGCCTGCGCCGTCAGGTGTCGGCGGGGGGCAACATCGGCGAACGGCTGATGGCCACCGGCGCGCGCCATTACGGCAACATCCGCGCCACCGCCCAGCACTGGCTTGAAGAGGTCGAAATCCCCGCCTCGCGCATCGACGACCTGCCGACGACCTTCTCCGGTGGGATGCAGCAGCGTCTGCAGATTGCCCGCAACCTGGTCACCCACCCGAAGCTGGTGTTTATGGATGAACCCACCGGCGGGCTGGACGTCTCCGTGCAGGCGCGCCTGCTTGACCTGCTGCGCGGCCTGGTGGTGGAGCTGAACCTTGCTGTGGTGATTGTCACCCACGATTTAGGCGTTGCGCGCCTGCTGGCAGACCGTCTGCTGGTGATGAAGCAGGGTCAGGTGGTGGAAAGTGGGCTAACCGACCGGGTACTCGACGATCCTCACCATCCGTATACCCAGCTGCTGGTGTCGTCCGTTTTGCAGAATTGAGGGCGCCACCCCGGCAAAACGGACGCAGTACCTTGTAGGCCGGGTAAGGCGAAGCCGCCACCCGGCAAGAAAACGCCACGAGGCCAACATGATCCACGTACAAAACGTAAGTAAGACCTTTGTGCTCCACCAGCAAAACGGCGTGCGCCTGCCGGTGCTGCAAAACGCCTCGTTAGAGGTCAGCAGCGGCGAATGCGTGGTGCTGCACGGCCATTCCGGCAGCGGAAAATCCACCCTGCTGCGCTCCCTGTACGCCAACTACCTCCCGGACGAAGGCCACATCCGCATTCGCCACAACGATGAGTGGGTCGATTTGGTACAGGCCCCCGCGCGTAAGGTGCTGGAAGTGCGCCGCACGACGATCGGCTGGGTCAGCCAGTTTCTGCGGGTGATCCCGCGGATCTCCGCCCTGGACGTGGTGATGCAGCCCCTGCTGGATCTCGGCGTGCCGCGTGAAACCTGCGCTGCCAAAGCCGCCAGCCTGCTGACGCGCCTCAACGTGCCGGAGCGCCTGTGGCACCTTGCCCCGTCGACCTTTTCCGGCGGCGAGCAGCAGCGCGTCAATATCGCCCGCGGCTTTATCGTCGACTACCCGATTTTACTTCTGGATGAACCCACCGCCTCGCTCGACGATAAAAACAGCGCCGCCGTGGTAGAGCTGATCGAACAGGCCAAAGCGCGCGGGGCGGCGATCGTCGGGATCTTCCACGACGAAACCGTACGCAGCCGCGTCGCCGACAGACTGCACCCGATGGGGACAAACGCATGATTATTAATAACGTCAGGCTGGTGCTGGAAAATGAAGTGGTTAGCGGCTCAATCGAGATCCAGAACGGCGTTATTCGCGCCTTTGCCGAAACCCAGAGCCGTACCCCTGAAGCGATGGACGGTGAAGGCGGCTGGCTGCTGCCGGGGCTGATTGAGCTGCATACCGATAATCTGGACAAGTTCTTCACCCCGCGACCGAAGGTGGACTGGCCCGCCCATTCGGCCATGAGCAGCCACGACGCGCTGATGGTCGCCAGCGGCATCACCACCGTGCTAGACGCGGTGGCCATTGGCGACGTGCGCGACGGCGGCGATCGCCTGGAGAATCTTGAGAAGATGATCAACGCCGTGGAGGAGACGCAAAAGCGCGGCCTCAACCGCGCCGAGCACCGTCTGCACCTGCGCTGCGAGCTGCCGCACCACACGACCCTGCCGCTGTTTGAAAAGCTGGTGGGCCGCGAGCCGGTCTCGCTGGTCTCCCTGATGGACCACTCGCCGGGGCAGCGCCAGTTCGCCAACATTGAAAAGTATCGCGAATACTATCAGGGCAAATACTCGCTCAACGATGCGGAGATGGCCCGCTACGAGGAAGAACAACTGGCACTCGCGGCACAGTGGTCGCAGCCTAACCGCCTCTCGATTGCCGCCATGTGCCGTGACCGTAACATCGCGCTGGCCAGCCATGACGACGCTACGCACGACCACGTGCTCGAATCGTACCAGCTTGGCATCGCAATCGCCGAATTTCCCACCACGTTCGAATCCGCGGAAGCCTCACGCAGGCACGGCATGAACGTGCTGATGGGCGCACCAAACATCGTGCGCGGCGGATCGCACTCCGGCAACGTCGCGGCAAGCAGGCTCGCCTCCCTTGGCCTGCTGGATATCCTCTCTTCCGACTACTACCCCGCCAGCCTGCTGGACGCGGCGTTCCGGGTAGCGGACGACGAGGGCAACAGCTTCACGCTGCCGCAGGCAATTCGCCTGGTGACGAAAAACCCCGCCACGGCGCTTAATCTTGGCGATCGCGGAGAGATTGCCGAAGGTAAGCGGGCGGATCTGGTGCTGGCCCACCGCAAGGGCGAGCACGTTCACATCGACCACGTCTGGCGTCAGGGTAAACGGGTGTTTTAATGGGAAAATTAATCTGGTTAATGGGGCCGTCGGGTTCAGGAAAGGACAGCCTGCTCTCGGCGCTGCGGCAGCGGGAACACGCGCGACTGTTGGTCGCGCACAGGTACATCACGCGCGCGGCCAACGCCGGAAGCGAAAACCATATCGCCCTGAGCGAGCAGGAGTTTTTTACCCGCGCAGGGCAAAACCTGCTGGCGCTGAGCTGGCACGCCAACGGCCTTTACTATGGCGTGGGCATCGAAATAGACCTCTGGCTGCACGCGGGTTTTGACGTGCTGGTTAACGGCTCGCGCGCGCATCTGCCGCAGGCGAAAGCCCGCTATGAGGCGGCGCTGCTGCCGGTCTGTTTAGAGGTTTCGCCGGAGATCTTGCGTAACCGCCTGCAAAATCGTGGCCGCGAAAGCGCAAAAGAGATAGACCAGCGCCTGGAACGTGCGGCGCGCTACACTCCGTCGGGCTGCCACGTCCTCAATAACGACGGAAGTTTGCTACAGTCAGTCGAAACCTTTTTATCGCTGATCCGCCAGAAGGAGAAACAGCATGCCTGACTGCCCGCTTCGCCCCGCCACTGCCGACGACGCGCAGAGCGTTTATGCCCTGATCTGCGAGTTGAAGCAGGCCGAGTTTGACCATCAGGCCTTTCACGCCGGCTACCTTGCCAATCTGCAGGACCATAACATGCGCTATCAGCTGGCCGAGCTGGACGGGAAGGTCATCGGCATGATCGGCCTGCACATGCAGTTTCACCTTCATCACGCGCGCTGGATCGGCGAGATTCAGGAGCTGGTGGTGATGCCGCAGGCGCGCGGGTTAAAAGTAGGCAGCCAGCTGCTGGCCTGGGCTGAGGACGTTGCGCGACAGGCAGGCGCAGAACTGACCGAACTTTCCACCAGCGTGAAGCGCACCGATGCGCACCGTTTTTATATTCGCGAAGGATATACGCAGAGCCATTTCCGATTCACCAAACCGCTGTAGAGGTGCGTTATGAGTCTGACAATCACGTTGACGGGGACGGGTGGTGCACAGCTGGTGCCGGTATTTGGCTGCGATTGCGCGGCGTGCCGCCGGGCGCGCCTGCAGGATAACTATCGCCGCCGTCCCTGCAGTGCGGTAGTCAAATTCAACGATGCGGTGACGCTGCTGGATGCGGGCATTCCGCACCTGATGGACGACTGGCCCGCGGGCAGCTTTCAGCAGTTTTTGCTCACGCACTACCATATGGATCACGTTCAGGGGCTTTTCCCCCTGCGCTGGGGCGTGGGCGCGACGATCCCGGTCTACGGTCCGCCGGACGAAGCAGGATGCGACGACCTGTTTAAACATCCCGGAATTCTGGATTTCAGCCACACGGTCGAGCCGTTTGTGATGTTTGAGCTTCAGGGCCTGCGGGTCACGCCGCTGCCCCTCAACCATTCGAAACTTACTTTCGGGTATCTGCTGGAATCGGCCCATAGCCGCGTGGCGTGGCTTTCCGATACTGCCGGGCTGCCGGAGAAAACAGTGAAGTTCCTGCTCAATAACCCGCCGCAGGCGATGATTATCGACTGCAGCCACGAACCGCGCGATGAGACGCCGCGAAACCATTGCGACCTAAATACCGTGATTGCGCTGAACGATGTCATTGGCTGCCCGCAGGTTATCCTGACGCACGTCAGCCATCAGTTTGACGTGTGGATGATGAATAACCCGCTGCCGGAGGGGATTGAGGCGGGGTATGACGGGATGGTATTAGTGCTGGATTAGGTTTTCTCCCTCTCCCGTGGGAGAGGGTTGGGGTGAGGGCAACAGGCCGCACTTAACCTCGATCGTAATCCTCTTCTAACCGACGCTCATCCTCTTCTAACCGACGCCTATCGTCATCCAACTGGCGCTGACGCTCGTCTAATCGCTGGCGTCTGTCCTCAAGCTGTCGACGACGATCGTCGTACTGACGGCTGTCGATCTGGCGGCTGCGATCGTAACGATCGTCATCATCATTACGGCTGCTGCTGGGGTTATAGGCGTCGTTGATCGCCTGCTGAATGTTGCCAATAGCATCATCAACAATATCGGCATGAGCCAGCTGGCTGGTGAGTGACAGCAGACCAAATAACAGAACGGTAGAGTAACGTTTCATAGAGCCAGTCTCGCAGGTTGACTGGCTTTACGGTAATGAACGGGTGGCAGGAGAGGTAGCGGAGGAATCTCAAATTCTGTTGTGAACAACCCTCATCAGGCTTCAGGCATTTCCATTGAGCGGATCGCAAAAAAGTCCTGTGAGATACCCGCTCCTTTGTCCACCGTCTGCAGGTCGTGTACAAACCATGCGTACATTTCTGGCGGTGCGGTATCCAGGGGTAATGGCCGGGGTTTACCGAGGTTTGCCGCGTGGAAGTATTCCAGAAAACGCTTCGCACGCCGCAGCGCGGGTCCATATACGTTCGGAACGATATCCCTGCGTTTGTCCATGGGGTCCTGTTCCATACTGTTTCGCATCCTGATGGCGGTATCCTTTACGTCATCAAGCCAGCCCCAGTTTTGCTGCAATACGGCCAGTTCATTTGCATACTGCCCGGCGGTCTCTTTCGCCTCCTGCGTGATGCCTGCAAATCCCGCAGATGCGCCAGCAGAGGCCAGCACATCGCCGCGCTGTTTTTCATATTTCATGCATTCCGTGCGGTACTGATAGTACTGGCGACCCAGCCAGTCGATATAGCTGTCCAGATGACGGTTCTGGCATGCGGTGCTTAATGAAGTAAAGGGCAGCGCGCTCTGGTACGCCTCTGCCCACTGCAGGACGGACTGGTTTTTAACGTTGTCCTGGACGATGAAATAGCTGGCTACGGTTTCGGAGTAAGATTTCAGACTTAGGAAATCAGGGAAAGGCACGCCCGCCATGGTCGCCTCACGGTACATCCTGTGGAGCGCCACGCGACAAAGCTCCGCACTGGGCTTCTGTTCGTCCGGTTTCAGGCCCCCGCCGATATCCTCCGCGCATCCGGGATAGAGTTCTTCCTTGTGCGCCGGGTTATTGCCGGTGCGGTACAGGCAGCGCCAGACGCGGGTTTCATGGGCGGCAACCAGATGCAGGCTTTTCTTTACCGACTCAGGCAAGGGGGTATCCTGGTCGATGGACTTGTCTCCCAGCAACACGCTAATCCCTTTTATCGGCCCGCCAAACGCAGAGATAAAGTAATCCACGCCGTTGTTGTTGCTGGCCGACGTGCGTCGCGAGCAGTCAAACAGGCCGGTAAAGACGATATCGACGGGTATGCCCTGGTAGGTGTATTTATCCCCCTCTTTCTTACAGATATCTTTCAGCAGACAGTCCAGGAATTTACGTGCCAGGGTAGCGCCGAGGTCAAAACCGAAAAGGGAGACAGAAATGAGTTTGACGGGGACCGGGCTGGCTGATTTTGCCCTCTCATAAAATCGCTCAAAGCGCATTTTCGCCGAGGCGATACGTGTATCAACGCCTGTTACCAGCATATCTGCGACAGCAGGGTTATCACGAATCCAGGGGGTAGCTTCGATGCTGGCTTTTTTAAGTGCATTCGTGGCTATATTTTTCCCCAGCTTTCTCCACTCTGCGGGTTTAAGCCGCTTTGCACCTTCGTTTTTCAGGATCTCACACCAGTTTCCACCTTTCAATAATTCTCCGCCTGCTTCCTTCGCCATTTCAGCGGGCTGAGATTTGAGATCATCCTGCACATTACTTCTGGTACCATCTATTAATGCAGTGAGTTTGGTAGAAAGATCCTCGTTAAAGGGTGTACCAAGACCTGATATGTAGACCGTATCGTACGCTTCTCTTGACGTATTTTGTCTTTCGTCAGGAAATGCACGAAACAAACGGGCAATATTACTGAGTCGTTGCTCTGGCGCATCCTGTTCAATATTCCTGTGAATACCATCGAAAAAGAAACCCACATGCCAGATGCGTGAACAATTGTGTATGCCGTAATCTTCAGCCTGCTGTGCCCGGTTTGCCGCAGAAATGAGGCTTTCTATATACATTAGTTATTATCCATTGTATTTAAGTGTGCCGCTTCTGGCCGTTTTTCATAAGGCGACCATGCGTTATCACTCCATCCCAAAAGGACTTTATCGCCAGGCAGAAAATGAACGTGTAAATCATTTTCGCCCTGCTTCCGTACTGGCATAGGCATTTCTGTGCGACGAGTTTCGAGACGCATACCTTTAAGATATTGTTCATGAGTAATATCCAGCGTCCAGATTATTTCAGCCTTATCCCCGCTAATACTCCCACAGCAGGTTGCTTTGCCGCCTCCATTCGCAAATGCATTCGCCCCCGCCACGCCATTCACGCTAAACCCCAGAATGGGCCTGTCAATTTCACTGTGAATAATCAGCGTTACCGGCTCTGAGGGTGGTCCCCAGACCGCAGCCCATACCGACCAGCCAAGATAAATCACCACCGGCAGTATCAGTGCTCCCCAGAGCCACTTTCCCCAGCGGGCATAACCGCGATTCACGGCGCTGTCTATTTTTTGATATTTACCGAACCATCCCATTATTTTGTTTCCCTGTTATTAGCATTCTCCTGATGCGTTTCATAAGGCGACCATGCGTTATCACTCCATCCCAAAAGGACTTTATCGCCAGGCAGAAAATGAACGTGTAAATCATTTTCGCCCTGCTTCCGTACTGGCATAGGCATTTCTGTGCGACGAGTTTCGAGACGCATACCTTTAAGATATTGTTCATGAGTAATATCCAGCGTCCAGATTATTTCAGCCTTATCCCCGCTAATACTCCCACAGCAGGTTGCTTTGCCGCCTCCATTCGCAAATGCATTCGCCCCCGCCACGCCATTCACGCTAAACCCCAGAATGGGCCTGTCAATTTCACTGTGAATAATCAGCGTTACCGGCCCTGACGGTGGTCCCCAGACCGCAGCCCACACCGACCAGCCAAGATAAATCACCACCGGCAGTATCAGTGCACCCCAAATCCATTTCCCCCAGCGGGCATAACCCCGGTTAACCGCACCGTCTATTTTTTTATACACGCTGAAAAATCCCATGATGCATTTTCATCCCTGATGTTGAACGTTATTTCTTATGGCTTGCTCCAGCGAGACTTTCCCCTGAGCCACATTTTCCAATGCAGATTGCATATTTTCTGACGCCAGAATTTTTCTACCACCATTGAGATAAAAAAGGGCATACAGCTTTTGCTCTGTGCCCGCTTTCATTTTCGCCTCGCAGGCTTTGTTCAGCGCTTTTTTGACCATATCTCTTTGTACACACGGAGCAAAATGCTGGCTGGAGGGCAATTTTTGCCAGGCGGTTAATACGCTGGTGACAACCGGTTCATCCGAGATGTATTGCCATTCTTCTTTATTCAGCCGTATGGCGCTGTCTCTCGCATTTATCACCAGTGAAGGTGGAATATTTACAGGATGCCATCCATTTTTTTCAGGTGCCCACCACTGTGAAACACCTCTGAATAACATACTGTGCCATTCCCGGTCGTTACGGCTTGCCAGCAAACTCATCACATCCCGCGTATAAAAACGCACTAAAGCCGCTGTTCCATCGGGCGAAATAAGTGTGCATGCCGCAGAAAGCTGAACGACTAATGCCTCTCCTGTGCGTGAAGTGGCGATAACAGCGGTTAAACCCGGTGTGGAATCAATATAATGCTGTAGCGTCTCCGTATTTTTTAATGCGAGCAGCCAGGGGCCATAGTTTCTGAACTCAGCAAGCTGCGGATGGAGATACAGCGAATACAGAGCCGATACATGTTCGTTATAAAAAGCCTGAAAAGCTTCCGGTGTTTGCGCACCGCCTTCCAGCATCAGAAAGATATGAGTGTGAGTGGATTCAGATAGCGCCTGCATCATATTTGCGACATCCATTGACTACGCTCCCTGAACCATAGCGCCGTTAGCTTTGATGGCATTGAGGAGACACTCAATGCATATTGTGCTATTAAGCGGTGGATATTGACCCGGAAGAAGCGGGATGTTTAACGGCATTGTGGCTGGTCCGGCTTTCATGGTCCTCTTAGTCCGGCGCATATACGTCGCCGTCGTGCCGTACTCGACTTTTCCCGCCTCCAGCCGCAGGTAGCTCCCCCCGCCGATAAGCGTGATGCGTTTTTTCCCGGCAAACGATATGTCGCTCGCCGAGCTTATCGTCAGCTTCTTCTCAGCGAACAACCGCATACTGGTGTTTTGCGCCTGGACATCGATTGGCCCTTCCCCGGATTTCAGGCTCAGCTGGCCGGTGCGGGCAAACAGCCCGAGCTTTTCTCCTGCGAGGGCGGTCATGTTACCCATGACGCCAGTGCTGATGTCCCCGCCTGCATTAATGGCAACATTTTTGCTGGCCGCCAGCTGCAGGTGCTCCCCGCTGGTCAGGGCCATCCCTTCCGGGGCCGACATCAGCAGCGCCTCGTTCAGCGGCTTCAGCCGCTGCTCAAACATCCGTATCTGGCTGTCAACGTCCGCCTTCAGCGCCTGCGCCTGCTCCGCCGCGATTTCCAGCTGCTGCAGCTGCTGGTTAAGCCGGTCGATTTCCTTCAGCGCAGCGCTCATATCCAGTGCGTCACCCTGCGCTTTCGCCTGCGCATCCGCGCTGGCAAACAGCCCCTTCCCAGCCCGCAGGGTTCCCCGTTCGTCGGTGCGCAACTCTGCACCCGTGCCGCGGCGCTGTCCCTGCTCGTCCACCAGGTGCCCGCCGTTCAACTGGGTTTTGCCGTACTCCGTGGCAAGTTTGATATGCTCCTCGCCGCGCTTATCCTCCATCCGCAGCTTGTTGTTCGCCGGGGTGCGCAGCACGTTGCGCGTGTGGTTGTCTCGGGTGACGTGGTCCGGGTGCTCAGAGTCGTGCAGCGCATATGCGATGTACGGCAGGTCAATATCACCATTGCTGAACGCAATCGCCACTTCCGTCCCGTCGGTGAGCGGCGTATGCCAGCCCAGCGTTTCACCGGCATACGGTTTTGCCATCCGCAGCCACAGATACCCGTAGCCCGGCTCCGTCCCCTCCCGGTCGAAGTCGAGCTTCACCCGGTAGCGCCCCTGCTCGTCCAGGTGAGCGTAGATATCGTTCTTTTCCCGGCTCTCAATCCGCGCCGGAAGCGTACCGTGAATTTCCGGGCGCGGGATGTCCGCCGGGCGGAAACAGTAACGCTCGGTGTAGGGTATGCCCCAGACCGACACGTGCAGGCGGGAATCACGGGCCCCCCGGAAGGTCACGAGCGTAAGGATAACGCCCTCTTTCAGGGCGGCAATGACATTGCCCTGCGGCTCCAGCACCTGACCAGGTGACAGTACGGATGCATTGCTGAACAGGTGGATACGGGCTGATTTATTGAGCTCCCGCTCGTGATGAAGCCGGGCGTAAAACGCGCCGGATTCGGTTTCCGGCTCCGGGCTGGTATCATCGCCAGACTCACGATAAGGTGCTGCGTAGCGGTAGTGCTCCCTGGTGGCGACCGCATCATGACGCACGCTGACCACCGCATCCATCGGCGTGGAGGCGGTCCGGTAGTTGTAATCACGTGTGGTAACGGTGCCGGTGGCAATCCTGTGCCACGTCCGCACATCCCAGACCGACTCTGCCGCACCGTCAAACAGCCCCGATGGCTCGCGGTAAGGCAGGCGCACGTCAAACCGGTAGTTAAGCTGGCTGTCGGCCAGGATGTAGGTATCCAGACCGCGCACGTCGTCCATCTCCGTACGCCAGTAAATCCCCACCTCAGACAGAATACGCTGAATGAACTGCAAATCCGTTTCCCGCCACTGGGTGATAATTTCACGCGGCGGGTAGGTGCGCTCCAGCCTGAATTCAAAATCAGGTCCCTCCAGCCCGTGTCTGCGCAGCACCTGCTCCACCACTTCCGGAACGGACTGGTTCTGAAATACGGCGCACTGCCGGGTGTGTGCCAGGAGCGCCAGGCGGGAACTGAGCGTGAGCCGGTAGCGGGACTGGTCCCTGGATGTGGACAGCCACTCCAGGCGAGTCACTATGCCGTGGACACTTTTGCCGCTACGCATCCGCAACGAGGCATATTTCATCAGCACCTGTTCCGGGGGAATGTTCGCCTGTTGAGTAGTGAACTCAATATCCCATTTAAACGGCTCGCTCAGGGCTTCCCTGCCGTAAAAGCGCAGGACATCCGGCTTCACCGGGCTGTCGTTAATCGCAAGGGTGTAGCGGGTCTGTCCGTCGAAAAGCGCTGACCAGTTATCCATAACAAAGACCTGATTTAACTTAGGGTTAAATCAGGATGGTTGCATGGAGAAGCGATTCTGTAAATGACTGAAACAGGAGTTAAATTCTGAAAATAATTCAGGAATCTCAAATAACCATCACCTTCCGCAGCGCCTGTGCCAGCTGCACACGTGTAAACGGCTTACGCAATAGCTGAACGTCGGGCAGCTGGGGGTTATGCGCGGGGCGCAGATCCTGGCCGCTGATCAGCAGCACCGGAAGCTGCGGATAGTGGCTGCGCACCTGGTTTATCACCTCAGCGCCGCTCAGGCTGCCCGGCAACATCAGGTCGCTGATAAACATGCCGATATCCGGCGACGCCGCCAGCATTCTCAGCGCCTGTTCGCCGCTGTCCGCCTCAAGCGTCAGGTAGCCAAGCTGGTGCAGCTGCTCGCACAGGGTCTGGCGAACGTCGGCCTCATCTTCCAGCACCAGAACCAGCCGCTCGCCGTCGGCGGATGCCGTAGCTGCCAGCGCTTCATCATCAGCCACGGCGGGCAGCGTCGAGCGCGGAAGATGAAGCCGGACGGTCGTTCCCTGCCCCGGCGCGCTTGCAATCTCCACGCGCCCGCCGGACTGGCGCACAAAGCCGTAGACCATGGACAGGCCCAGCCCGCTGCCGCTCCCGGTCTGCTTGGTAGTGAAAAAGGGTTCAAAGACCCGGGATTTCACCTCCTGCGACATGCCGCTGCCGCGGTCAATGACCTCCAGCGCCACCATATCCTGCCTGCGCCCGTCGCTGCGGGTCACGCGCTGGTTCCAGGTGCGAATTTTTATCACCCCGCTTTGCCCTTCCATCGCATCACGCGCGTTCATCACCAGGTTGATAATGGCGTTTTCCAGCTGGCTGACGTCAATCCACGCGGGCCACGCCGGCGATTGCGCTTCAATCTCCAGGGTCAGGGTGGCTGGCAGGGAGTGGCGCATCAGTTCCCGGAGGTTCTCCAGCAGCGGCAGCATCTCTACCGCATGCGGCGTCAGGGATTGCTTGCGGGAAAACGCCAGCAGGCGCTGGGTCAGCAGCGCGCCGCGTTCGGCCGCCTTCAGCGCCCGGCTAATGCGCGGCGCGTCTTGTGATTCGGGGTCCGTGAGCTCCAGGCTGCCGATGATCACCGCCAGCAGGTTGTTAAAATCATGCGCCAGCCCGCCGGTCAGCTGTCCGACCGCCTTCATCTTCTGGCTGTGCAGCAGCGCTTCCTCCAGCCCCTGACGCTCGACGCGGTCGATCTCCATCTGCGAGGTTTTTTCTTTCAGCAGGCGCGTGGTGTGCTCAAGCGAGGCGGTGTTGCGGGCAAACACGTTAAACGCGCGCGCCAGCTCGCCCAGCTCGTCCCGCCGCTGCAGCGCGGGCACCGAGACGTCCTGTTCGCCGTGAGCAAGGCGCGACATCGCCCTGGAGATAGCCGTCAGGTTGGAGCCCAGGTTGCGGTAGATATACCAGCAGGCGCACCCGGTGATGATCAGCGCCAGCACGGCGAAAATGCTGATGAACACGCTGATCGAGCGCAGCTCCTGGTGGCTCTGAACGGTACGAAGCGTGGAGGCGTTCGCCACCTGTTCTACGTACTGATTGATGTCGCTGTTGAGGATCGCCACCAGCGCCTTGATGTGGAACATATACCAGCTGATCGCCAGATCGCTCTCTTCCAGCTGCTTCGACAGGGGGGCGAGCTTATGCAGCTCATCGTTGAAATCGGGCAGGACCGCGTTCACGACGGGCTGCGCTGCGCTGCGGGGCAACGTCGTCGTGACGGCGTCCAACTGATGTACCGTCGCGCGCGGCGAAGGGGTTTCTATGGCAGCGATAATCAGCCGGTCCATTTCCGTAAGCTGTTGGGCATCCGGCACGTTGCTGCCGTAGCGGCGGTTAATGTCCTGCAGATGCCGCAGGTAGCTCTGGCTTTGATATAGCGAGCTGAGCAGGGCATTACGCTCCAGATGGCGTCGCTGCCCGCGCTCAAGCATACCCGTCACGCTCTGCTGTAATTCATTGCTCCTGCGAATAATACGCGCCACCAGCGCCGGCTCCTGCTGGGCCAGCGGCGCATCCGCAAGCTGTTCCAGCGAGTGGCGCAGCGTCGTTTGCATCTGCTTCAACCGCTCGGCTTCGCCTTTATATTCTAGCGCGCCCACCACCTGAGAAAGCCGTACCGCCGCCGTCGCCACGTTGGCGGTATCGCGCGCGAGGTTCATGCTGCCGGTCATGTCATCCAGCGTTTGCTGCTGCACCTGCTCCTGGATTTGACTGGCGTGACGAAAGCCGAGCACCGCCACGCCGCTCACCATCAGCGTAACGGCGACCACCAGCAGATTGAAAATCAGCAGGCGGCCTCGGGCGCTGGCGAAGAACGGGGGGCGTAATGGCATGGGGTTGGGCTCCTCTGCGGTTTGGTGCCCTCACCCTGGCCCTCTCCCCGTGGGAGAGGGAAAAGAGAAATGTGACGGCGATTAGCTATTCATAACTATGACAAATATGAACAGCTTCTGACATTTTGCATTTACGCACCTGTGATGAAGTGCAGATATCGACGTTCACAGGAGATCCGCCATGAGCAGAACCCCGGTTTTAGAGATGCGCAACATTGCCAAGACGTTTGGCAATTTCCACGCGCTCAAGGGTGTGGATTTGACGGTCTTCCCCGGTGAGATCCACGCCCTGATGGGTGAAAACGGCGCGGGAAAAAGCACCCTGATGAAGATCCTCGCAGGGGCCTATACCGCTACCAGCGGCGAGATCCTGATCGACGGTCAGCCCTTTCACATTAAAGGGCCGAAGGATGCCCTGGCCGCAGGCATTACCCTGATTTATCAGGAGATGCAGCTCGCGCCCAACCTGACCGTTGCCGAAAATATCTTTCTCGGCAGCGAGCTGTCGCGGGGCGGGCTGGTCCAGCGTAAAGAGATGGCCGCCCAGGCGCAGGCCGTTATCGACCGTCTGGGCGCGCACTTCAAATCCACCGACCTGGTGATGAAGCTGACCATCGCCGAGCAGCAGCAGGTGGAAATTGCCCGCGCGCTGCACCGCAACAGCCGCATCCTGGTGATGGATGAACCCACCGCCGCCCTCTCCTCACGTGAAACCCACCGCCTGTTTGAGCTGATTCTGCGCCTGCGCGATGAAGGTATGGCGATCATCTATATCAGCCACCGCATGGCGGAAGTGTATGAGCTCTCTGACCGCGTCAGCGTCCTGCGCGACGGGCAGTACGTGGGCAGCCTGACGCGCGACAAGCTGAATGCATCAGAGCTGGTGCGCATGATGGTCGGCCGTCCGTTAAGCGATCTGTTTAACAAAGAGCGCGACATCCCGCTCGGCAGCCCGCGCCTCAACGTCCACCACCTCACCGACGGCAAAAAAGTGCTGCCCTGCAGCCTGCAGGTGCGTTCCGGTGAAATTGTGGGTCTGGCAGGTCTGGTCGGTGCCGGACGCTCCGAGCTGGCGCAGCTGATCTTCGGCGTGCGTAAAGCCACCGGCGGCATGATTGAGGTGGACGGCGAGCCGGTGGTGGTCCACTCCCCGCGCGCGGCCATCGAAAACGGCATCGGTTTTCTCACCGAAAACCGCAAGGAGCAGGGGCTGTTTCTGGAGCTGGCGGCGCAGGAGAACATCACCATGGCGACGCTGGAGCGCGACGCCACCTTCGGCATGCTAAACCGCAAAAAAGCCCAGTCGATTTCCGATGACGCAATCGCCCTGCTCAACATCCGCGTGCCGCATTCTCAGGTACGCGCGGGCGGGCTTTCCGGCGGTAACCAGCAAAAACTGCTGATCTCCCGCTGGGTGGCCATCGGCCCGCGGATCCTGATTCTGGACGAACCCACGCGCGGCGTGGACGTCGGCGCGAAAAGCGAGATCTACCGCATCATGAACCAGATGGCGCGCAAGGGGGTGGCGATTCTGATGATCTCCAGCGAGCTGCCGGAAGTGGTGGGCATGAGCGACCGGGTGTACGTGATGCGCGAGGGCAGCATTGCGGGTGAACTGCACGGGGGCGACATCTCCCAGGAAAACATTATGACGCTGGCAACCGGCGTGAACGACACTCATCATCAGGCGGTGCAATCATGACAACTCCAACCCATCCGCAGCAGGTGGCGAAATCCGCCTCAGCCAAACGAATGCTGATGAGCGATCTGATGCAAACGGTCGGCATTTTGCCGATATTAATCCTGATTGTGGCGGTTTTTGGCTTTATCGCGCCTAACTTCTTTACCGAAAGTAACCTGCTCAATATTACCCGTCAGGCGTCGATCAACATCGTGCTGGCGGCGGGGATGACCTTCATCATCTTAACCGGCGGGATTGACCTCTCCGTCGGCTCAATACTGGGCACCACGGCGGTGGCGGCGATGGTGGTGTCGCTTATCCCGGAGTTCGCCATGCTCTCCATTCCGGCGGCGCTGATGCTCGGCATGGCGCTGGGGCTGTTCAACGGCGCGCTGGTGGCCTTTGCCGGGCTGCCGCCGTTTATCGTCACGCTTGGCACCTATACGGCCCTGCGCGGCGCGGCCTACCTGCTGGCGGACGGTACGACGGTGATCAACTCGAACATCAGCTTTGAGTGGATCGGCAATAACTACCTTGGCCCCATTCCGTGGCTGGTGGTGATTGCCCTGGCGGTCATTGCTATCTGCTGGTTCATCCTGCGCCGCACTACGCTTGGCGTACACATTTACGCGGTCGGCGGCAATATGCAGGCGGCGCGCTTAACGGGCATCAAGGTCTGGCTGGTACTGCTGTTCGTGTACGGTATGAGCGGCCTGCTCTCAGGCTTAGGCGGCGTGATGAGCGCCTCGCGCCTCTACAGCGCCAACGGCAACCTGGGGATGGGCTACGAGCTGGATGCGATTGCGGCGGTGATCCTCGGCGGCACCAGCTTCGTCGGTGGGATCGGCACGATCACCGGCACGCTGGTGGGCGCGCTGATCATCGCCACCCTCAACAACGGCATGACGCTGATGGGCGTCTCCTACTTCTGGCAACTGGTGATCAAAGGGGCGGTGATCATCATAGCGGTGCTGATCGACAAATACCGTACCCGACACCATCAAAGTGCATAACAACAACACCCTACAGATTCGAGGAAAATCCTATGCGTTTGAAACCCTTAGTGACCGCGCTCTGTGCTGGCGCGCTGCTGGCCGCAACCCCGTTTGCGCAGGCAAAAGATCTGAAGTCCATCGGCGTGACGGTGGGCGACCTGGCTAACCCGTTCTTCGTGCAGATCACCAAAGGCGCCGAGCTGGAAGCGCGCAAGCTGGCGGGAGATAACGTCAAGGTGACGCTGGTCTCCAGCGGGTACGATCTGGGCCAGCAGGTGGCGCAGATCGACAACTTCATCGCCGCGAAGGTGGACATGATCATCCTTAACGCCGCGGATTCCAAAGGGATCGGCCCGGCGGTGAAGCGTGCGAAAGAGGCGGGGATCGTGGTCGTGGCGGTTGACGTGGCGGCGGAAGGGGCCGATGCGACAATCACCTCCGATAACACCCAGGCAGGTGAAATGGCCTGTAAATACATTACCGACCGCCTGAAGGGTAAAGGCAACGTGGTGATCATCAACGGGCCGCCGGTTTCCGCGGTGCAAAACCGCGTGGAAGGCTGCCAGACCGAGTTTAAGCGCCACCCGGATATCAAGGTGCTTTCGGATAACCAGAACGCCAAAGGCAGCCGTGAAGGCGGGCTGGAGGTCATGACCTCCCTGCTGGCCGCTAATCCGAAGATCGACGGCGTATTTGCGATTAACGATCCGACGGCGATCGGAGCCGATCTGGCGGCGAAACAGGCGCAGCGCAACGAGTTCTTCATCGTCGGCGTGGACGGCTCGCCGGACGGTGAAGAGGCGTTGAAGCGCGAAAACTCCCTGTTTGTCGCGACCCCGGCGCAGGATCCGCAGGTGATGGCGGCAAAAGCGGTGGAAATTGGCTATGACATTCTGCAGGGCAAACCTGCGCCAAAAGCGCCCGTTCTGATCCCGGTGACGATGATCGATAAAAAGAACGTCGGGACCTATAAGGGGTGGACGGTTAAGTAACGATTGTGCGGTCTGATGCCCCTCACCCTAACCCTCTCCCACAGGGAGAGGGAACTTATTCCCCCTCTCCCTGTGGGAGAGGGCCGGGGTGAGGGGGTGGCATAAAATTCAAGGAGTCACCATGAAACGCTCCGACATCAACGAAATCCTCGGCCACACGCGGCATTTCTTCTCTATGCACGACGTGCATCTCCCCCCGTTTGCCAGCTTTCCACCCACAAAATGGCAGCAGCTTGACCAGGCCGCCTGGCAGGAGGTGTTCGACCTCAGGCTCGGCTGGGACGTGACGGCGTTTGGCGGCAACAGCTTTGCCGCTGAGGGCCTGACGCTGTTTACCCTGCGCAACGGCTCGCCCAACGGCGTGCCGTATGAAAAAGGCTATGCCGAAAAAATCATGCACGTGCGCGACGGCCAGGTGACGCCGATGCATTTTCACTGGCGCAAGCGGGAAGACATCATCAACCGGGGCGGCGGGAACCTGATTATTGAGTTATGGAATGCGGGCGCGCATGAAGAGACGGAGAACACCGACGTGACGGTCACCGTCGACGGCTGCCGTCAGACCCACGCGCCCGGCAGCCAGCTGCGCCTGCTGCCCGGGGAAAGCATCTGCCTGACGCCCGGCCTGTACCACAGCTTCTGGGGCGAGCGCGGCTTTGGCGACGTGCTGGTGGGGGAAGTGTCATCCGTGAACGACGACGAGCACGATAACCACTTTTTGCAGCCCGTTGCCCGCTATAACAACATCGAAGAAGACGAGCCGGCGGTGCTGGTGCTGTGCAACGAGTACACCCTGTTTCGGATATAAGGAGTGAATGATGCCATTGATTTCTCTTGCCGACGGTCTTGAACACGCCAGGCAACATCGCTACGCGCTGGGCGCGTTTAACGTGCTCGACTCCCACTTTTTGCGCGCCCTGTTTGCCGCCGCGAAGCAGGAACGCTCGCCGTTTATCATCAGCATCGCGGAAGTGCATTTTAAGTACGTGTCGCTGGATTCGCTTGTCGAAGCGGTAAAGTTCGAAGCCGCCCGCCACGACATTCCCGTGGTGCTTAACCTCGACCACGGCCTGCATTTCGAGGCGGTTGTGCGGGCCCTGCGCTTAGGCTTCAGCTCGGTGATGTTCGACGGCTCGACGCTGAGCTATGAAGAAAATATCCGCCAGACGCGAGAGGTGGTGAAAATGTGCCACGCGGTCGGCGTGTCGGTGGAGGCGGAGCTGGGCGCGGTCGGCGGGGATGAAGGCGGCGCGCTGTACGGCCATGCCGACGAAGCCTTCTTTACCGACCCGCAGCTGGCGCGCGAATTTGTTGACTCAACCGGCATCGACGCGCTGGCGGTCGCTATTGGCAACGCGCACGGCAAATACAAGGGCGAGCCGAAGCTTGATTTTCCGCGCCTGGACGCCATCCGCCAGCAGACGGGGCTGCCGCTGGTTTTACACGGCGGCTCGGGAATTAGCGATGCCGACTTCCGCCGCGCTATCGAGCTGGGCATTCATAAAATCAATTTTTATACCGGCATGTCGCAGGCCGCGCTCGCCGCCGTCGAGCAGCGCATGGCGAACCGCCAGCCGCTGTACGATGAATTTGCCGAGCTGCTGCTGGGGATAGAAGAGGCGATAACCGATACGGTCGCCGAACAGATGCGCATCTTCGGCAGCGCGGGGCGGGCATGATGGAACGCAAAGGCATCATCGCCGCAGGCAACATGCTGGTGGATCACGTCCACCAGATCGTGCAGTGGCCGGAGCGCGGCTGGCTGGCGGAAATCACCCACAGCGAACGCTCAACCGGCGGGGCGCCGCTCAACGTCCTGCTGACGCTGGCGAAAATGCACGTTGGCCTGCCGCTGCAGGCGGTGGGGCTGATTGGCGAAGACGGCGACGGGGATTACATTCTGGCGATGCTCGACCAGTACCACGTCAACCGCCAGCGCGTGCAGCGCACCACCTTTGCACCGACCTCCATGTCGCAGGTGATGACCGATCCGAGCGGACAGCGTACCTTCTTTCACTCGCCGGGCGCCAACCGCCTGCTGGATCTTCCCGCCTTCGATCGCTTAGACGGATCGATGAAGATCTTCCATCTCGGCTACCTGCTGCTGCTCGACAGCCTGGATATGCCGGATGATGAATTCGGCACCCGCAGCGCGCGGCTGCTGGCACAGATGCGCGACCAGGGGTATGAAACCTCTCTCGACCTGGTGTCCCGCAAGGGCGACCCGCGCTATCAGCCGCTGGTGCTCCCTGCCCTGCGCCATCTCGATTACCTGGTAATTAACGAGCTGGAAGCGGGTGAATTCAGCGGGCTGGCGATACGCGATGGCAATGATGCGCTGAACGTTGCCCATCTTGCTGAAGCCGCCTCGCAGCTGCTGGCAGCAGGCGTTCGCCAGCGGGTGGTGATCCACTGTCCTGAAGGGGCATGGGGGGAAGCGCCGGGTGAGCAAGGACGCTGGATCCCGTCATGGATGCTGGCGCAGGAAGAGATTATCGGCAGCGTTGGCGCGGGTGATGCGTTTTGCGCGGGGTTTTTGTACGGCTGCCATGAGTCGCTGTCGCTTACGGAAAGCGTCTCTCTGGCACACGCCTGCGCGCGGACAAGCCTGCTGGCCGCCAATGCCATCGACGGCGCAAAGACGCTGGCCGAACTGCAGCTGTTTATCAAAGAGAATACTTAGGCCGCCTTCTCGCTATGAGACACATCGGTGGCAAAGACGTAGCCCAGACCGCGAATGGTTTTAATCAGCACGGGCTGATGCGGGTTGGCCTCGATTTTCCGCCGCAGCCGCATGATCAGCACGTCGATGGTGCGGTCAAAAACTTCAGCACTTTCGCTGTGGGTCAGCTCAAGCAGCTGCTCGCGGCTCAGCACCCGGCGGGCATTTTGCGTCAGCGCCAGCAGCAATCCATACTCGCCCTGCGTTAACGGCACGATATTTCGCTGCGGATCGCTCAGCTCGCAGCGGGTGGTGTCAAGCGTCCAGCCGTTGAAGGCAATGCCCGCCACCCGCGGCGGCATCGTTTCTGCCGCCAGCACTCCGGTACGCCGCAGCACCGCTTTCACGCGGGCCACCACCACGCGCGGGTTGAACGGCTTACCGATGTAATCGTCGGCGCCCATCTCCAGCCCAACCACGACGTCCGATTCACTTCCCAGGCCTGTAAGCATCACCACAGGCAGCTCGGGGCGCTGCTTTTGCAGCTGGAGCAAGACCTGCAGACCGTTGATATCGGGCAGCATCATGTCCAGCAGAACCAGCGCGATGGTCGGCTCCTGGTGCACCAGGCTCAGCGCGTCCTGGCCGTTATGGCAGACGAGCACGGTAAAGACGTGTTCGTTGAGCACGTCCTGCAGCAGCTCGCACACTGCCGTATCGTCATCAACCACCAGAATCGCCGGTTTCATCGTATGCTTCCGTCAGGGGATTATGTTAAGTCTGAACCATTCTGCCGCCCGCTCCAGACTAATTGTTTTTTACGTGACGGAATTTCAACCCATGTCACATCCGCTGCCCTTTCGACACGTCAATTCTGACGATTGCCTGCTTTTCGTCAGGGTTTTGACGACAAATCGGCCGTAAAGTCTGGATATACCCACATTAAAAACATGGCATAGAAGCTGCATTATGGGTGCGTAAGCGTTTATTAACTGGAGCAGACTGATGAAAAAAGTCGTCACGGTTTGCCCTTATTGTGCCTCAGGTTGCAAGATCCACCTGGTGGTCGATAACGGCAAAATCGTCCGTGCGGAGGCCGCGCAGGGGAAAACCAACCAGGGCACGCTGTGCCTGAAGGGTTACTACGGCTGGGATTTTATTAACGATACCCAGATCCTCACCCCGCGCCTGAAAAGCCCTATGATCCGCCGCGAGCGCGGTGGCAAGCTGGAAGCCGTCTCCTGGAGCGAGGCGCTCGATTACGTCGCGACGCGCCTGGGCGCCATCAAGGCCAAGTATGGCCCGGATGCGATTCAGACCACCGGTTCCTCACGCGGGACGGGTAACGAAACTAACTATGTAATGCAAAAATTCGCGCGCGCCGTTATTGGTACCAATAACGTCGACTGCTGCGCTCGCGTCTGACACGGCCCATCGGTTGCAGGTCTGCACCAGTCGGTCGGTAACGGCGCAATGAGT
>Ga0209281_1000656_pt1 | contig 37155 bp, 36 predicted proteins | sample MedtruBG_FD_187514 | JGI IMG/M metagenome (GOLD analysis project Ga0209281, IMG submission 187514) | Root nodule microbial communities of legume samples collected from California, USA - Medicago truncatula BG (SPAdes) (version 2) | ecosystem: Host-associated > Plants > Roots > Nodule | place... | reverse complement strand
GACACCGACCGTGAGAAGTCGTGTGTGCCGAACGCCGTTTCCGGCAGCCCGGAAACCGACGGTACTACATGAAAAGAATGCTGATTAACGCAACTCAACCCGAAGAGTTGCGTGTTGCACTGGTAGACGGCCAGCGCCTCTACGACCTGGATATCGAATCCGGTGCACGCGAGCAGAAGAAGGCCAACATCTATAAAGGCCGGATCACTCGCATCGAACCAAGCCTTGAGGCTGCCTTTGTCGATTTCGGCTCCGAGCGCCACGGCTTCCTGCCCCTCAAAGAAATCTCCCGCGAATACTTCAAGAAGGCCCCTGAAGGCCGCGTCAACATCAAGGACGTCCTGAGCGAAGGCCAGGAAGTCATCGTCCAGGTCGAGAAAGAAGAGCGTGGCAACAAGGGCGCCGCCCTGACCACCTTCATCAGCCTGGCCGGCCGTTACCTGGTCCTGATGCCGAACAACCCGCGCGCCGGCGGCATCTCGCGTCGCATCGAAGGCGAAGAGCGCAACGAACTGCGTGAAGCCCTCAACGGCCTGGTCGCCCCCGCCGACATGGGCCTGATCGTGCGCACTGCCGGCCTGGGCCGCAGCAGCGAAGAGATGCAGTGGGACCTCGACTACCTGCTGCAACTGTGGACCGCCATCAAAGAAGCCTCGCTGGATCGCTCCGCGCCGTTCCTGATCTACCAGGAAAGCAACGTGATCATCCGCGCCATCCGCGATTACCTGCGCCAGGACATCGGCGAAGTGCTGATCGACAGCGTCGAAGCCCAGGACGAAGCCCTGACCTTCATTCGCCAGGTGATGCCGCAGTACGCCAGCAAGATCAAGCTCTACGAAGACAGCGTACCGCTGTTCAACCGTTTCCAGATCGAAAGCCAGATCGAGACCGCCTTCCAGCGCGTCGTCGAACTGCCGTCCGGCGGCTCCATCGTCATCGACCCGACCGAAGCCCTGGTGTCCATCGACATCAACTCGGCCCGCGCCACCAAGGGCAGCGACATCGAAGAAACCGCCCTGCAGACCAACCTTGAAGCGGCCGAGGAAATCGCCCGTCAATTGCGCCTGCGCGACATCGGCGGCCTGATCGTCATCGACTTCATCGACATGACCCCGGCCAAGAACCAACGCGCCGTGGAAGAAAAAGTCCGTGAGTGCCTGGAAGCCGACCGCGCCCGCGTCCAGGTCGGTCGCATCTCGCGCTTCGGCCTGCTGGAAATGTCTCGTCAGCGCCTGCGTCCATCCCTGGGCGAAAGCAGCGGCATCGTCTGCCCACGCTGCAATGGCACCGGCATCATCCGTGACGTCGAGTCGCTGTCCCTGGCAATCCTGCGCCTGATCGAAGAAGAAGCCCTGAAGGACCGCACCGCCGAAGTGCGTGCCCAGGTGCCGATCCCGGTGGCCGCGTTCCTGCTCAACGAAAAACGCAACTCGATCACCAAGATCGAACTGCGCACCCGCGCCCGTATCGTCATCCTGCCGAACGATCACCTCGAGACGCCGCACTTCGAAGTGCAGCGCCTGCGCGATGACAGCCCGGAAGCCCACACCAACCAGTCCAGCTACGAAATCGCCGCTGCCGCTGCCGAAGTGGAAGACGTCCAGCCGGCCGCCGCCACCCGCACCCTGGTTCGCCAGGAAGCCGCGGTCAAGACTGCACCGGCTCGCGCCAACGCTCCGGTGCCGACCGAAGTGGTTGCCCCGGTTGCCGCACCGGCCGCCGCGCCGGAGCCAAGCCTGTTCAAAGGCCTGGTGAAGTCGCTGGTCAGCCTGTTCGCCACCAAGGAAGAGCCCGCCGCACCGGCCGTCGTTGCCAAGCCCGCCGCACCTGAGCGCCCTGCCCGCAACGAGGAACGCCGCAACGGTCGCCAGCAGACCCGCAACCGCAACGGTCGTCGCGACGAAGAGCGCAAGCCGCGTGAAGAACGTGCCCCTCGTGAGGAACGCGCCCCACGCGAAGAGCGTGCACCGCGTGAGGAGCGCGCCCCACGTGAAGAGCGCCAGCCGCGCGAACTGCGTGAGGACGCACCCGCCGTAGCCCGCGAAGAACGCGCACCGCGTCCGCCGCGTGAAGAGCGCCAGCCGCGCGCACCTCGTGAAGACCGCAAGCCACGTGGCGAGCGTGAAGAACGCGTGCGCGAGCTGCGTGAGCCACTGGATGCCGCCCCGGCTGCCGCTACCCCGACTGAAGAGCGTCCGGCCCGCCAGCCTCGCGAAGAGCGCGCACCGCGTCCTCCACGCGAAGAGCGTCAGCCACGTGCCGAGCAGGCCGCCGCCGCGGCCAGCGAAGAAGAAGTGCTGAACGCCGAAGAGCAACTGCAGGAAGATGGCCAGGACACCGCCGAAGGCGATCGTCCACGCCGCCGTTCCCGTGGCCAGCGTCGTCGCAGCAACCGTCGTGAGCGTCAGCGCGACGCCAACGGCAACGTGATCGAAGGTTCGGAAGAGTCCGAATCCACCGAGAACGCCCCGGCCCCAAGCGCTGCCGACCTGGCTGCCGGCCTGGCCGTGACCGCGGCCGTTGCCAGCAGCGCCATCAGTGCCAACGCCGAAGCCGAGGCTCACCAGCAGGCCGAACGCGCCACCGCTGCCGTGGAAAGCGCCTCGGTTGCTGAAGCACCCGTGGTTGAAGCCACCACGCCGGTAGAAGCAGTCGCTGCACCGGAAGTGGAAGTCGCCCCGGCGGTTGAATCCCAACCAGAAACGCCAGTCGCCGCCGAGCCTGCACCGGTCGTCGAGCAGCCTGTGGTTGCCGCTGAACCGGCCGTTGAAGCCCCCGCTGTCGAACAAGCAGCGGAGCCGGTGCGCGAAGAGCAAACCGCGTTCAACTGGAACGCCGAGCCAGCCGCATCGGCACCGGTGGTCGAGCCAGAGCCGACGCCAGAGCCAGTGAAGGCGATCGAGCCTGCCGTGGTCGAGGCAGCGCCAGTGGTCGAAGCACCCGTGGTCGCCCCGGCGCCCGCCCCCGTGCAAGAGCCGGCACCTGCCAGCGCCTTGACTGAAAACGGCCGTGCACCGAACGATCCACGTGAAGTGCGTCGCCGCAAGCGTGAAGCCGAGCGTCTGCAGAAGGAAGCCGAACAAGCTGCCGCTGCCGCTGCTCAAGCGCCTGCCGCCGAGCCTGCGCCGGTCGTGGAAGCCGTCGAGGCACCAGCCCCGGCCGCTGAAACCGTCGCTGAATCGGCCCCGGCTGAATCGACTCCAGTGATCGACGAAGCGCCTCACAGCGCTGAAGAAGTCGCCCCGCGTCACACTGAAGCCCTGGAAAAAGAGCACGAGCCTAAACCTCACGCTTGATTCCAGCGCCCAGTAAAAAGCCCCGCCCGGTCATGCCCGGCGGGGCTTTTTTATGCCTTGTCGCGCCCCAATCAGACGCTGCCGGATTTGAACAGCCGATGGGTCAGCGTGCAGGGTGGTTGGCTGTAACGCCGCCTTCGCGAGCAAGCTCGCTCCTACCTTGGATCTTAGGAAGCATAAAATCTGCGTTCGGCACAAAGGCCCTTGTGGATTGATGTATGTCGACTGTTACTTGAAAACCAGCGCTTCGGGTACGTCGATATCCCAGGTCACGCCCGGATCATCCACCGGCACTTCAACCACTCGCGCCCCGGCAAACAAGGCCTTGGCGCCACGGTCTCCGGTCAATGCCATCAGCTTTGAAGCGAACGCCCGGCCGAACCCTACCGGGTGTCCATACCCTCCTGCAAAAACCGGCACGCTGATGCCATCCTCGCGGATCCCGGCCGCCACCTGTTCGATACTCGCTGGCAGGATGAACGGCATGTCCCCCAGCACCATCAGCCACCCGCCAAGGTCCGGGCAGGCCTGGACACCGGCGGCAATGCTGTCACCGAGGCCGGGGGAATCCAGTTCCACGCAATCGCACCCGTAGGCCTGGGCCATGCGCACGGTCTGGTGACGGTCTTCGCGGGTCACCAGCACGCGCGTGTCCAGATGGGCCGGCAGATTCACCAGCACCTGCTCGATCACCGAGCGCATGCCGCCGTCCCGCCCTGTACAGTCAGCCAGCAGCTTGTCCTTGTCCGGGCCCGCCACCTGGCGGAACCGACTGCCCGCCCCGGCGGCGAGAATGATCACCCCAATGGACTCCTGCATACGCCCTCCTTGCCTGCGACCTACAGCGATTTTTTCTGACGCAGTTCGACGCCATTCTTGATCGCCACGATTTCAGCCAACAGCGACACGGCGATTTCCGCCGGGGTGTGGCTGCCGATGTGTAAGCCGATCGGCCCATGCAGCCGCTCGATGGCCTCCTCAGACAAGCCTAGCTGAGCCAGGTTATCCCGGCGCTTCTGACTGTTGACGCGCGACCCCAGGGCACCGACATAAAACGCCCTGGAATCCAGTGCCGTGAGCAAAGCCATGTCGTCCAGGCGCGGGTCATGGGTCAGGGCGACAATGGCCGTGCGCTCGTCGGTCCGGATATTCAACACGGCTTCGTCGGGCATCCCCGGGACGAAGCGTCCATGCTGCTCTTCCCAACCGTAGACGAATTCCTTGCGCGGGTCGCAGATCAGCACTTCAAAATCCAGCAAGCGGGCCATTTCCGCCACGTAGCGCGACAGTTGTCCGGCACCGATCAACAGCAGACGCCAGCGCGGACCATAAATGGCCCGCAGCACCTGGCCGTCGAAAACCAGCGCGTCAGTCTTATCGGCCGGCGTCAACGTCACCTGGCCGTCGGCGATATTCAACTGGCGGGCGACAATTTCGTGGGCATCGCAACGTCGCAGCAATTCGGCGACCCATTCAGGGTCGCCGACCCGTTCCTCGGTCAAGCGCAGGGTGCCTCCGCACGGCAGGCCAAAGCGCGCCGCTTCTTCACGCGTGACGCCATACGTGATCATCTGCACCGGCGGACCGTCCGCCGGTATGCGACCGTCGTGCAGCCGAGCGATCAAGTCATCTTCGACACAACCGCCCGACACCGAGCCGATCACCACGCCATCTTCGCGCAGGGCCAACATCGCCCCCGGCGGCCTCGGCGCGGTGCCCCAGGTCTGGACCACCGTGAACAACACCACTCGCTGCCCGGCGCGGCGCCATTGGAGCACGCTGCGCAGGACATTCAGATCAACGCTGTCCATCAGGCACCGGCCTGCTGCCAACCCTGCAACTGATAACGCACGGGCAAGCTGCGAATGCGCTTGCCGGTAGCAGCAAAGAGCGCATTGCACAGCGCCGGCGCAATCGGCGGCACACCCGGTTCACCGACGCCACCCAGCGGCACCTCGCCTGGCGGTGTCACCAGGTGCACTGCCACCTCCTTGGGCGCCAGGGACATGCGCGCCACCTCGTACATGTGGAAGTTGTCCTGCTGGACCTTGCCGTCCTTGAAGCTGATCTCCCCCACCATCGCGTTCCCCAGGCCCATGACGCAGGCACCTTCGAACTGCGAACGAATCCGCTCGGGGTTGATCTGCGGGCCGCAGTCCACCGCGATATCCGCCTTGTGCACGATCACCGTACCGTCGTCCTTGACCTCTACCTCGATCACCGCGGCGACATAGGTAACAAAGCTGTAGTGCACCGCCAGGCCAAGACCCCGACCCTTGGGCAGTTTACGGCCCCAACCGGCGGCCTTCGCCGCGGTTTCCAGCACGGTGCGGATCCGCGCCGTGTCGATGGGATAACGGTCGGGCGATTCGCCGTAGTTCCACTCATCACTCACGGTGCGCGGGTCGATCTTGCGGTCCGGGCCGAGCAGCTTGAGCTGGTACTTCAGCGGATCCTGGCCCGCCTTGTGGGCCAGCTCGTCGATGAAACTCTGGATCGCGAACCCGTGGGGGATGTTCGACACCGAGCGGTACCAGCCCACCCGGGCGTAGGCCGTCGCCTCGGGATTTTCCATGCGCATGTTCGGCACGGCGTAGGCCATGTTGGTCACGCCCATGCCTATCTCGAACGGTGCTTCGTGGGTCATTCCCGGCGCGAACAACGCGGTGATGCTCGGCGCCACGGTGCGGTGCAGCCAGCCGGACGGCAGGCCGTCCTGGTTCAGGCCGGCCTTGAGGTACTCGGCCGATACGGTGTGGAAATACGAATGATGGATGTCGTCCTCGCGGGTCCATTGCACCCGGATCGCCTGGCCGGGAAACTCCTTGGCCAGCACCGCGGCCTCAACGACGAAATCCGGCTTGGACTTGCGGCCGAAACCGCCGCCCAGCAACGTGATGTTCACCGTGACCTTGTCGAACCCAATGCCCAGGCGCTCGGCGATGCGCTCGCGCGTCACCTGCGGGGCCTGGCTCGGCGCCCAGGCTTCGCACTGGCCGTCCTTGAAGCGAGCGACCGCGACCATCGGCTCCATCGGTGACTGGGACAGGTGCGGCAGGTAATACGCCGCTTCCAGGGTCGAGTCGGCCTTGGCCAGCGCGTCGTCGAGGTTGCCGCTGCTGCGCACGACCTTGCCGGGCTTGAGCGCCGCCGCTTCCAGCTCCTTGCGATAGGCAATGGAGTCATAGCCGGCGTTCGGCCCATCGTCCCACTCGATTTTCAGCGCTTCACGGCCCTTGATCGCCGCCCAAGTGTTCTTCGCCACCACCGCCACGCCGCCCAGGGGCTGGAATTCCGAGGGCAACGGGCGCCCTTCGATGGCCACCACCTTGACCACGCCGGGTACTTTCAGCGCCGCGCTGCTGTCCACGGTCCTGACCTTGCCGCCATAGACCGGCGGACGGGCCACGACGGCGTAGAGCATGCCCTCAAAATGCACATCGGCACCGAACACCGCGCGACCATTGACGATGTCCGCACCATCGATAGCCCGGCTCGCTTGTTTGCCGATGTAGCGAAACTCCGACGCCTGCTTGAGGCGCAAGCTGTCCCGGGCCGGCACCGGCAAGGCGCTGGCGGCAGCGGCCAGCGCGCCATAACCCAACTCCCGACCGGACGGCTGGTGCAACACTTTATGCAGTTGCGCCCGGCATTCAGTCACCGCAACGCCCCACTGCGCGGCAGCGGCCTGCTCCAGCATGGTTCGCGCGGCGGCTCCGCAGCGACGCATCGGCTCGTACCAATGCCGCATGCTGCGCGAGCCATCGGTGTCCTGGTTGCCGAAACGCGCTTCATCGGCCGGCGCCTGTTGCACCTTCACCAAGGCCCAGTCGGCGTCCAGTTCATCGGCCACCACCATGCTGAGGCTGGTGCGCACACCCTGGCCCATTTCCGAACGATTGCAGATCACCGTCACGCTGCCGTCGGCGGCAATGCTCACGTACACCTTCGGGTCGTCGATCACGCCATGGGGCATGCCTTCGGCACCGAACTTCTTGTCCTCGGCAAAGGCATCCGGCAAGCCCCAACTGGCAGCCAGCACAAGTACACCGGTGGCGCTCGCGCCCTTGAGGAAACCGCGACGGCTGAGGTTGCTCAGCACAAAATCCTTGGGCAAGCGGCTCATGCCTTGGCCTCCTTCAGGTGGGTGGAGGCTTGGCGGATGGCGGTCTTGATCCGGTTGTAGGTGCCGCACCGGCAGATGTTGCCGACCATGGCCTCCTCGATCTGCTCATCGCTGGGGTTGGGGTTGCTCTTGAGCAAGGCCGTCGCGGACATGATCTGCCCACCCTGGCAGTAACCACACTGGGCCACGGCGGTATCGAGCCAGGCCTGCTGTACGACCTGCCCGACCGGGTCGGCGTGCAGCGCATCGATGGTGCTGATGGCCTGCCCCTGCACCGAGCCGATGGGGGTGATGCAACTGCGCGCCGGGGCGCCGTCGATGTGGATGGTGCACGCGCCGCACAGGCCCATGCCGCAGCCGAACTTGGTGCCGTTGTAGCCAGCGACATCGCGGATCGCCCAGAGCAGCGGCATGTCCTCGGTCACATCCAGTTGATGGTCTTTTCCATTGAGTTTCAGGGTAATCATGGGCACGCCCGCATAGTGGTCGGGTTATGGGGTCGAGCAATCTGCCGCGTGGGGAACGGTTCGGGTACCGCAGACTGGCTCAGGCTATTGGGCTCTCTTATGCACACGCACACAGGCGTCTGCACGGGGCCTTGCAGATGCAATGGTCGCATCGGTTGGAGGCTAAATTAACCCAGGATCACGCAAAACGCCCTGCACAATCCTGCACAAATGATCCATGTGCGCGATGGGACAGGGCGTTTTCAGATGATTACAAATGACAGGTTCAGTACCGGTTGGGTTCCATTTCCAGCTCGACCTGGAACCGCTCGGCGATGTCCTTCTGGATACGCAGGGCCAGGTCCAGCAGTTGCGGCCCCGTGGCGGCTCCATAGTTGACCAGCACCAGCGCCTGCAACGCATGCACTCCGGCGTCGCCCTCGCGAAAACCTTTCCAGCCGGCCCGCTCGATCAGCCACCCAGCGGCGATTTTCAACTGCCCTTCGGGCTGTGGATAAGCCACCAGGTCCGGGTACTGCACCTTGAGTTGCGCAACGTGCTCGGCCGGCACCAGCGGGTTCTTGAAGAAACTGCCGGCGTTCCCCAGCACCGCCGGGTCCGGGAGTTTTTCGCTGCGGATACTGCAAATCGCCCGGCTCACATCCATGGGCGTTGCCTGGTCGATGCCTTGCTCGGTCAACCGCTGGCGGACCGGACCGTATTCCAGGTGCAGGTGGGCGGCGCGACTGAGGGCAAAACGCACCCGCAGGATCAACCAGCGCCCGGCCTGTTGCTTGAACAGGCTGTCGCGGTAGGCGAAACGACACTCTTCGAGGCTGAACTCGCGTTGCTGGCCGGTATGGCGGTCGAGCGCCGTGAGGCCGGCAAACACGTCCTTGATCTCCACGCCATAGGCGCCGATGTTCTGCATCGGGGCCGCGCCAACGGTGCCGGGAATCAAGCTGAGGTTTTCCAGGCCCGACCAGCCCTGCGCCAGCGTGTACTGGACGAAGGGATGCCAGGGTTCCCCGGCTTCGGCTTCGACCACCACCCGCTCGCCGTCATCGCTGAGCAAGCGAACCCCCTGACTGGCCATGCGCAGCACCAGGGCGTCAATGTCACCGGTCAGCAGCAGGTTGCTGCCGCCGCCAATCACCAGCAGCGGCACCTCGTGCTCACGGGCATAGGCCAGGGCCTCGCGGACATCGCCATCGTCGTGGGCCTCGGCGAACAGGCGCGCCGTCACATCGACGCCGAAACTGTTGAACGGCTTGAGGCTGACGCCGGCCTGTATCTGCAAGGTCATAACCGTCCCTTCAATTCGATCACCAGGCGATCAGTGGCCTGCTCGATCAAGTCCAGCACCTGCTCGAAGCCCTGTTCGCCGTCGTAGTACGGGTCCGGCACCTCGTCCAGTTCCGCTTCGTAGCGGCGCAGGAACAAGTCCAGCTCGGCCCTGCCGTTGGCCGGTTGCAGGGCCTTGAGGTTGCGCAGGTTGCTGTTGTCCATGGCCAGGATCAGGTCATAGGCGGCGAAGTCGGCGCGAGTCACCTGCTGGGCCCGCTGGGCCGACAAGTCGTAACCCCGGCGCAAGGCAGCGGCCTGGCTGCGTTTGTCCGGGGCCTTGCCGACATGCCAGTCGCCGGTACCGGCAGAGGCGACTTCGACCTGGCCGGCCAGCCCGGCCTCGCGCAACTTGTGCCGCAGGATGCCTTCGGCGGTGGGCGAACGACAGATATTGCCGAGACAGACGAACAGGACCCGCATCAGGCCTCCAGCAGGCGACGAACGCGTTCGAGGTCTTGCGGGGTGTCGACACCGGTCGGCGGGGCGATCAGCGCATCGGCGACATGGATCCGCACGCCATGCCACAAGGCACGCAATTGCTCCAGCGCCTCGGTGTTTTCCAGCCAGCACGGGCCCCAGGCGACGAAGTCCTGGAGGAAGCCGGCGCGGTAGGCATAGATGCCGATGTGGCGACGGTACGGGACGCCTTCGGGCATCACGTCGCGGCTCTGGGCGAATGCATCGCGGGCCCATGGCAATGTCGCGCGGCTGAAGGTCAGGGCTAGGCCGTTGAGGTCGCTGACCACCTTGACCACGTTGGGGTTGAACAAGGCTTGCACATCCTCGATCGGCTCGGCCAGGGTCGCCATGCGCGCCTCGGTGTGGGCCGCGAGGTTGGCGGCGACCTGATCGATCACGCTGGGCGGGATCAACGGCTCGTCACCCTGCACGTTGACCACGATGGCTTCCGGTTCCAGACCCAGCTTCACCGCGACTTCCGCCAGGCGATCGGTGCCGGAGTTGTGGTCCTCGCGCGTCAGCACGACCTCGGCGCCAAACCCCTTGCAGGCCTCGACGATGCGCGCATCGTCAGTCGCCACCACCACGCGCTGGGCGCTGCTTTTGCAAGCCTGTTCCCAGACATGCTGGATCATCGGCTTGCCGGCGATCGCCAGCAACGGTTTGCCGGGCAGGCGCGTCGAGGCGAAGCGCGATGGGATGACAACGGTGAAGGCGGTGGTCATTTATCCAGGCGCTCGTCGGTGCTCAGGGTGCGGGCTTCGCTTTCGAGCATCACCGGGATGCCATCACGAATCGGATAGGCCAGGCCAGCACCCTTGCTGATCAGTTCGGTCTTGTCGGCGCTGAGCTTGAGCGGACCCTTGCAGACCGGGCAGGCCAGGATATCGAGCAGTTTGGTGTCCATGGAAATTCCCTTGGGTAAAAGGTGTTTAAGGCAAAAGGCGATCCGGCAACAGGCGCATCAGCTGGGTGTCGAACCAGGCCGCGAAGGCCGGCGACGGCGCAGCATCCACCGCCAGGTACCACCAGTGCGGGCCGGCGAAGGCGCGGCATTTGACCGCGTCCTTTTCCGTCATGACCAATGGCAGCGCAGGCGAGAAGTCCAGGGCCTGGGCACTGTACTGGGCATGGTCGGCAAACCCGTGCGGTATGGGTCGCCAGTGTAGCGTTTCGAGGGTCTTGAAGAAACGCTGGGGATTGCCGATGCCGGCCACTGCGTGCACCGCCTGGCCGGGCGGGAAATGGTCGAGGTCGCGCCGCTCGCCGTTGGCCAGGTTCACCAGGGCGGTGGGCCGCAGTTCAAAGGCGAAGCCGTCGTCGCGATCCGCACTGGCGCCGTTGTACAGCACGGCGTCGACCGATTGCAGGCGCTCGACCGGTTCGCGCAACGGCCCGGCAGGCAGGCACCGGCGGTTGCCCAGGCCGCGGGCGTTGTCGATCAGCACCAGTTCGAGGTCCCGGGCCATCCGGTAATGCTGCATGCCGTCGTCGGACAGGATCAGGTCCAGCGGTTCGGTTTCCAACAGCGCCTGGACCGCGCGGCTGCGCTGCGGGTCGATCATCAGTGGCACGCCGGTGCGCTGGACGATCAACAGCGGCTCATCGCCGGCCACGTCGGCGCCCTGGCTGGCTTCGACCCGCCAGGGCAATTGCGGCGGCTGGGCGCCGTAGCCCCGGCTCACCACGCCAACCCGCAGGCCGCTGCGCTGGCAATGCTGGATCAGCCACAGGATCATGGGCGTCTTGCCGGTGCCGCCGACCGTGATATTGCCGACCACCACCAGCGGCACGGGCGGCTGGTAGATCGGGCCGTCACCGGCCAGGAAGCGCTCGCGCTTGCGCACCACCACTCGCCGGTACAACCACTCCAACGGCCGCAGCAGCGCCAGGGCCGGATGCCCCTGGTACCAGGCGGCAAGCAAACGATCGGACATGGCCATCAGGGTGCGGGCGCCGCCTCGACGGTGGTCATGCGCAGATGACTGAAGCCGAGCTTGCCGGCCGCATCCATCGCGGTGATCACCGATTGATGCGGGGTCTTGCCGTCGGCGCTGATGGACAGCGGCAGGTTGGTGTCGCCGCCGGACTCCTTCTGCAAGGCGTCGATCAGGCTCGCCAAATCACTCTTGGGCAGCAACTGGTTGTTCACCGAGAACGCGCCTTCGGCGCTGATGGTGACTTCCAGGTTCTTCAGTTGCTGGTCCTCGGCCGGCGAGCCACTGACGGCCTGCGGCAATTCGACCTTGAGCTGGGTTTCCCGGGTGAAGGTGGTGGTCACGACGAAAAACAGCAGCAGGATGAACACCACGTCGATCAGCGACGCCAGGTTGATCTCGATGTTTTCCCGGGGTTTGCGGCGGAATTTCACTTCTTGTCCCCGGCCAGGTCTACATCACGGTCGCCCTGCACCACCTCGACCAGCTTGATGGCCTCCTGCTCCATGCCCACCACGAGCTCGTCGACGCGCCGTTGCAGGAAGCGATGGAAAAACACTGACGGAATACCCACCATCAGGCCGGCAGCGGTGGTGATCAGCGCCTTGGAGATGCCCCCCGCCAGCACGGCGGCGTTGGTGGTCATGCCGGAGCCGGTGAAGGCGCTGAAGATATCGATCATGCCCAGCACCGTACCCAGCAGGCCCAGCAACGGAGACATGGCGGCAATGGTGCCCAGGGCATTGATGTAGCGCTCCAGCTCATGGATGACCCGGGCGGCGGCTTCCTCGATGCACTCCTTCATGATCTCGCGACCATGCTTGGAGTTCGCCAGGCCGGCGGCGAGGATTTCCCCCAGGGGCGAACTGGCGCGCAGTTCCTTGAGCTTGTCCTTGTTCAGTTGCTTGTCCTTGATCCAGACCCAGACCTGCCCAAGCAGATGCTCCGGGGTCACACGGCTGGCCCGCAGGGTCCACAGGCGTTCGGCAACGATACCCAGTGCCGCGATGGAACTCAGAATGATCGGCAACATCATCCAGCCGCCGGATTTGACCAATTCCCACACAGTGACTGCCCCCTCGAAAAAGTGCGCCACTTTATCACACAGACTCGCCTTGGAAGACCCGACTCGCCGATAGGCGCTTGCCCATTTGAGCTGGATCAATGTCGGCCCGGGTGGCCGGCGGGCAGTGGATCACGCCAGTAGCGGCGATGCCCGGCCTCGGTACGCGGCCGGGCGAAGGCCCCCAGTTGCAGACGAATGGCACCCTGTTCGGCACTGTCGTAGATCGTCATCCCCGCCCGGCGGTAACGGGCCATCACCTGGGGATGTGGATGGCCGAAGGCATTGCCCTGTCCGCGGGAAATCAGCACCGAGTGAGGCTTGAGACGTGCCAGCAGCGCCATCGACGACGAGCTGCGGCTGCCATGATGCGGGGCGGCCAGCCAGTGGATCGGCACCGCCAGGGGGCCATCGAGCAAGGCGCGCTCGGCATGGCGGTCGATGTCGCCGGTCAACAGCAAGCGCTCGCCGCCCGCCTCCACCCGCAATACGCAGGACTTCTGGTTGCTGTCCTCGGCCGATGACCATTGCCACAGCGCGAAACCGACCCCGTCCCACTCCCAGCGCTGGCCACTGTCACAAGGCCCGGCGTGCAACGCCTCGGGCAGCGCGTCGGGATCGCCGCTGATCAGCTGCCGGATGGGCAGCCCGTTGCGCACCGCCAGGGCACCACCGGCATGATCGGCATCGGCATGGCTGAGCAGCATCAGGTCCAATTCGCGCACCCCCAGCTTGCGCAAGGTGGGCAGCACGACACGCTCGCCCGCATCGGCGTCGCCCCAGCGTGGCCCGGCGTCATAAAGCAGGGCATGACCATGGGTACGCACCAGCACCGCCAGCCCCTGGCCCACGTCCAGTTGCCAGATCTCGGCCTGCCCGTGCGGCAGGTTTTCCCGCGGTGCAAAGACCATCAAGCTCAACATTGGCCAACCCAAAAGACGCAGCGGCACGCCCTTGGGCAACAGCAGCACAAACGCACCGAGGGCGGCGATGCCCAAGGCCCAGGGCGGAACCGCCGCCGGGGTCCAGGCGGGCAGTTGCCCGGCCACCCACGCCAGCCCCCTGAACCACACGTCGAGCAGCCCGCCGGCGATCCATAGCAGGCCCTCGCCCACGAACGGCACCGGCAACAACAGCGTGCCGAGCAATGCCGGCGGCAGCACCAGCAGGCTGATCCAGGGCACCGCCAGCAGGTTCGCCAGCGGCCCGCTGAGGCTCACCGGCAACCCCAGGATCAACAGCAACGGACACAGGCCAAGCGCAACCAGCCATTGGGCGCGAGTCCAGGTCTGCCACCAGCGCCAGGGCCCCAGGCGGCCGCCAAAGGTGAACATCAGGATCGCGACGGCGGCGAACGACAGCCAGAATCCGGGCCGCAGGCAGGCCAGCGGATCGAACAACAGCACCCCGTCGAACGCCAGCAACCAGGCCCACCAGGAGGCCGCAGGCTTGAAGCGCAAGCGCCACAGCAACACCAGGCCGATCATCGCGCAGGCCCGCCGCACCGGCACCTCGAACCCAGCCAGCAAGCCGTAGCCCAGCGCCGCCATGAAGGCCAGGCCGCAGGCCCAGGGCAACCATGGCAGCCTTGCCGGCCACAAGCCATGGCGCGCCGCACCCGCCACCATCAGGTACACCAGGCCGGCGAGCAGGCCAATGTGTTGCCCGGAGATCACCAGCAAATGAACCGTGCCGGTGTCTTGCAACACCCGCCAATCTTCGCGGCTCAACCCGGCACCATCCCCCAGCACCAAGGCCATCAGTGCACCGGAGCGGCCCTGGGCATCGACCCGCGCCAGCGCCTGGCGCACCCCGTCACGCCAAGCGCCCTGGGCCGGCTGCAGCAGGCGACCGTCCTTGATGGTTCCGGTGGCGCCGATGCCCCGGCTCAACAGCCAGGCCTGATAGTCGAAACCGTGAGGGTTCAGCAGCCCGGCGGGCCGCTTGAGCTTGACCGCCAATCGCCAACGCTCGCCACTGCTGACCGGCGGCCCATCGAACCAGGCGAGGCGCATCAACGCCGGCAACCGGTCGCGACGACCGTGGGCATCGGCCAGTTCGAAGCGCACCACGCCGTCGCTGTATTGCGGCAAGCCGACGACACGCCCTTCGACCCAACGGGTTTCTCCCTCCAGCGCGGCAGGCAACCGATCGTCCAGCGCAATCTGCGCCGACAGACAGGCCCAGGCCAATCCGCCCAGGAAGAAGCCCATCGGGTAGGTTCGAAACGGCACGGCCATCAGTGCCAGCACCGGCAGCGCCACCATCAGCCACGGCGGCGGCAACGCCGGGAAAAAAACCGGGGCCACCAGCCCCAGCGCAAGCGCGACCAATCCTGTGCGCATGACCCGTCCTTGAGAGTGCCCTCTCAAGGCTTAGCCGTTGCGCGGCACCCCGGGCGTTATCAATTGTCACAAAGTCTGAATCTGCCGACCGTAGAATCCGGACATACTTGCCGCCTTACTGCTTTGAACCGACCGAGAAGCCTTATGCCCCGGCGCCTATTCAAACGTTACATGCCTGACCCGCAGAGCATCCGGGAACACAAATCCTTACGCTTTCTCGGCACCTTGCTGCATGACCCCAACCTCTGGCACCTCAACCGTCACTCCGTCGCGCGCGCCATGGCCGTCGGCCTGTTCGCCGCATTCCTGCCCATTCCCTTGCAAATGCTGCTGGCTGCCACACTGGCCGTCGCGGTACGCGGCAACATGCCGATTGCCGTGAGCCTGGTGTGGCTGACCAATCCGATCACCATGCCGGCGGTGTTCTTCTGCACCTACCAGACCGGCGCCTGGCTGATGGACGTACCTGCCCGGACGCTGCCGGAAGAACTGACCTGGGAATGGATCAGTGGCCAGTTGTCGACCTTGTGGCAGCCGTTCCTGCTCGGTTCGGTGGTCACCGGCCTGGTGCTCGGCGCCCTGGCCTACTTCGTCACCATGAGTTACTGGCGCTGGTGGGTGACCCGGCAGTGGAAACGGCGCAAGAAAAGCCGGATGTGAAGGGGAAAAAAAGGGCCTCCATTGCTGGAGGCCCTTTTTTTTTTGGGGCGTGCTGGCTGACGCCTTCGCGAGCAGGCTGGCTCCCCAAGGGGAACGTCAGGTGCGCATGCCGCGCCCGCTGACCAGTAACCGCGAGCAACCGATGTACAGCACCACAGTGGCCACCAGCATGAAGGTGATCGCAATGCTGATCTTGATGTCGGAAACCCCCAGGATGCCGTAGCGGAAGGCGTTGACCATGTGCAGCACCGGGTTGGCCAGGGAAACGGTCTGCCAGAACGGCGGCAACAGGGAAATCGAATAGAACACCCCGCCCAGGTAGGTCAACGGCGTGAGCACGAACGTCGGGATGATGGAGATGTCATCGAAGTTGCGCGCGAACACCGCGTTGATGAAGCCCAGCAGCGAAAAGATCGTCGCCGTGAGCACCACCACCAGGACCGTCACCCCCAGGTGATGCACCTGCAGATGGGTAAAGAACAGCGACAGCAGCGTCACGATCAACCCCACTGCCAGGCCACGCAGGACGCCGCCCAAGGTGTAGCCGATAAGGATCGTGTGGGGGGAGACCGGCGAGACCATCAGCTCTTCGATCGAACGCTGGAACTTGCTGCCGAAGAAGCTCGACACCACGTTGCCGTAGGAGTTGGTGATCACCGACATCATGATCAGCCCCGGCACGATGTAGTCCATGTAGGTGAAGCCACCCATGTCGCCGATCTGCCGGCCGATCAGGTTGCCGAAGATCACGAAGTACAGAACCATGGTGATCGCCGGCGGCAGCAGGGTCTGCGGCCAGATGCGCATGAAGCGCCGCACTTCACGGTAGACGATGGTATTGAGGGCAATCAGGTTGGGGCGCAGTTCGGAACTCATACCGCCACCTTCGCCAGGTTTTTCTCCACCAGGGACACGAACAACTCCTCGAGGCGATTGGTCTTGTTGCGCAGGCTCTGCACTTCGATGTTCTGCAAGGCCAACTGGCCGAACAGCCCGGTGATGCCGACGGCCTTGTCCACCTGGACCTCCAGGGTATGGCTGTCGACCAGGCGCGCAGGGTAACCAGTGAGCTGGGGCGCGGCCTTCAGGTCGTGCTTGAGGTCCAGCACAAAGGTTTCCACATGCAGTTGGCCGAGCAACTGCCGCATGCTGGTGTTCTCGACGATGGTGCCGTGGTCGATGATGCCGATGTTGCGGCACAACTGCTCGGCCTCTTCCAGGTAATGGGTGGTCAGGATGATGGTGATGCCTTTCTGGTTCAGCTCGGTCAGGAAGGTCCACATCGAACGACGCAGCTCGATGTCCACCCCCGCCGTCGGTTCGTCGAGGATCAGCAGGCGTGGCTCATGCACCAGCGCGCGGGCAATCATCAGGCGGCGCTTCATGCCGCCGGACAACGAACGGGACGGCACGTCGCGCTTGTCCCACAACCCCAGCTGGGTCAGGTACTGCTCGGCGCGCTCGTTGGCGATCTTCGGCGGGATGCCGTAGTAACCGGCCTGGGTCACGACGATGTCGAAGGTCTTCTCGAACTGGTTGAAGTTGAACTCCTGGGGCACCACGCCAATGCAACGCTTGAGGGCGGCGGGCTCGCGGTCCAGGTCATGGCCGAAGACATTCACCGTGCCGCTGGTCTTGTTCACCAACGTGGAAAGAATGCCGATGGTGGTGGATTTGCCGGCGCCGTTAGGACCGAGCAAGGCAAAGAAATCGCCTTCGGCGACGTCCAGATCGATACCACTCAGGGCCTGGAAACCGTTGCCGTAGGTTTTGGTTAGCTGCCGGATGGACAGAGCGGAACTCATATCGGATTACGCACCAAGAAGGGAAGAAAGAAGTACATGAGGGCGCGCGGCGAGCAAAACAACCACGGCGCACGATGGCCATGGTGCTGGGCGTCGCCGCACAAGTACAGTCACGCGTGTCGATAGTAAGTATTAAGTCAACGCGGTCATGACCGCCTTGCGGTAGGCCGGACGCTGTTTCAACTGCTGGTACCAGGCTTCCAGATTCGGCCAGGCAGCCCGCTCGATGGGCATTTCGAACCAGGCATAAATGAAGCTGCCCAAGGGAATGTCGCCCATGCCGATCTGCGCGCCGCTCAAATAAGGCTGCTCGCCCAATGCACGGTCGGCCATCGCCAGCAAAGCGTTGCATTCCTTGATAGCCGCATGGATGGCAGGCCAGTCCTGTTGCTCGGCCGGGGTGCGCAGCACGCCCCAGAACACCGTCCGAAACGGTGCGGCAAAGGACGAAGTGGTCCAGTCCATCCATTTCTCGGCGGCGGCCCGTGCCTGGGCATCGGCCGGGTACCAGGCCGAATCCGGCGCGTGGCGGGCCAGCAGGTAGCGCACGATGGTGTTGGATTCCCACAGCACGAAACCGTCATCCTCGATCATGGGCACGCGGCCGTTGGGGTTCTTCGCCCGGTACTCAGGCGTGTCCACCACGCCAAAAGCGCCGCCCGCATCGATGGCCTCGTAGGCCAGCCCCAGCTCTTCGGCACACCAGAGCGCCTTGCGCACGTTCGACGAATTCTTGCGACCCCAGATCTTCAGCATCACGGTTTCCTTCAATGGACAAAGTGCCGCAGCAGCATACGCCGGATCAGCCGCGACTCAAATCGTCCCGCATATCGCCGAGCAAGGACGGCGCCTGATCGCCGAACAAGTGTGGATAACATTTCTCCAGGTGCTCGAAAAAGAACGCTTCGGGGACATCGGCGAACTGCCCATGGTCGGTGATGTATTCCATCAGCTTCGCGCCTTGGCGATTGAACGGGTGGAAAACGCTGTCGTGGCGGCCGTCGAACTCCAGTGGCGCGACGTCGAACAGCTCGCACAAGCCCTGGTTGAACGCCGGCGTGGCCTTGACCCAGCGGCCGTCCAGGTACAGCTCGGTGTAACCGTGCATGGCGAACACGTCGCTGCGCAGCAACGCCAGCAAACGGGGCGTGGACAGGTGGTTGCGCACATCCGCCAGGCCGATGCGTGCCGGGATACCGCAATGCCGGGCACAGCCGGCGAGCAGCGTGGCCTTGGGCACGCAGTAGCTTTCCCCGTGGCTCAACGCATGGCTGGCACGCAGGGTCGCCGGATCGCGACTGAAGGTATACGGGTTGTACCGCACCACCTCGCGCACGGCGTAGTAAAGGTTGACCGCCTGCGCCACAGGGTCGCGGTCGGCACCGCGATGCGCCTCGGCAAAGGCGATGACCTGTGGATGATCGCTGTCGATGAAGCGGCTGGGCGTCAGGTAGGACTGCATGCAGGAAGGCCTCCGGGAAACGCCGGCCATCGTGGCTGGCATCGGCAAAACCCGAGTCTATCCACAGCCTCGTTGCAGCGATAACGGCGTTTCGGCCAAACAATGGCGTTTTCTCACCTGGATAACGAACGATTTCCCACGGCTGTTGCCAACCAGACTGGCGCACTGCATCCAGGGTTTCCCACGAAATCAATCACATCGCGCCGACCGCCGGTTTTGCAGAGGCCGTCTAAGCTCTGTGGGTCGGTTTTGCCCTGGTTCACGGAGGATTACCTATGCTGTTGTTGTGGATACTGGTCCTGGTCATCGGGATCGCCTGGCTGGCCCATCGGCGCACCGCCCCGTTGCCCGCACTGGGCATCGTCGCGGTCTACCTGCTGGCCATGGGCATTTTCAGCCACGCCCCCGGGTGGCTGATGCTGGTTCTGTGGGTGATGCTCGCCGCCGTCGCGGCTCCCCTGCTGCTGCCAGACCTGCGTCGCCGGTATTTCAGCGCGCCGATGTTCGACTGGTTCCAGAAAACCCTGCCGCCCATGTCCCAGACCGAACGCGACGCCATCGACGCCGGCACGGTGTGGTGGGATGGCGAACTGTTCAGCGGTCGCCCGGACTGGGACCTGCTGCTGTCCTACCCCAAGGTGCAGTTGACCGAGGAAGAACAGGCGTTCCTCGACGGCCCGACGGAAGAACTCTGCGCGATGGTCAGTGACTGGCAGATCGGCCAGGCCATGGACCTGCCGCCCGAAGCCTGGGCCCATATCAAGACGCACGGTTTCTTCGCCCTCATCATTCCCAAGGAATACGGCGGCAAGGGCTTCTCCGCCTACGCCCACTCCCAGGTGGCGATGAAGCTGGCGACCCGCAGCGGCGACCTGGCGTCCACGGTAATGGTCCCCAACTCCCTCGGCCCGGCGGAACTGCTGCTGCACTACGGCACCGATGAACAACGCGACCACTACCTGCCACGGCTGGCCCGGGGCGACGATATCCCCTGCTTTGCCCTGACCGGGCCGCTGGCCGGCTCCGACGCCGGGGCGATGCCCGACACCGGCATTATCTGCAAGGGCGAATGGCAAGGCCGGGAAACCCTGGGCCTGCGCCTGAACTGGGAAAAGCGCTACATCACCCTCGGCCCGGTGGCCACCCTCCTCGGCCTGGCCTTCAAGGCGTACGACCCCGACCACCTGCTGGGTGACGAAGAAGACCTGGGCATCAGCCTTGCGCTGATCCCCACCGACACCCCGGGCGTACACATCGGCCGCCGCCACCTGCCACTCGGCGCGGCGTTCATGAACGGGCCGAACTGGGGCAAGGACGTGTTCATCCCGCTGGACTTCCTCATTGGCGGCCAACCGATGCTCGGCAAAGGCTGGATGATGCTGATGAACTGCCTGTCGGTCGGGCGTTCGATTTCCCTGCCCGCGGTGGGCACCGGCGCCGCCAAGTTCACCAGCCTGGTGACGGGCCAGTACACCCAGGTGCGCGAGCAGTTCAACGTCCCGCTGTCAGCGTTCGAAGGCATCCAGGAAGCCATGGCGCGCATCGGCGGCAACGCCTGGCTGATGGACGCGGCCCGCATGCTGACCGCCAACGCCGTGGACCTGGGGGAGAAACCCTCGGTACTGTCGGCGATCCTCAAATACCACCTGACCGAGCGCGGTCGTGAATGCATCAGCCACGCCATGGACGTGCACGGTGGCAAGGGCATTATCATGGGCCCGAACAACTACCTGGGCCGCAGCTGGCAAGGGGCGCCGATCTTCATTACGGTCGAAGGCGCGAACATCCTCTCGCGCAACCTGATGATCTTCGGCCAAGGCGCCATCCGCTGCCATCCGTTCGTGCTCAAGGAAATGGCCCTGGCCACCCGTGAGGACAAGGACCAGGCCCTGGTGGAGTTCGACGACCTGTTGCTCAAGCACATTGGCTTCGCCATCAGCAATGCCGCCAGCACGCTGGTGTTGAACCTGGGCCTCGGCCGCTTTGAACACGCACCGGGCAATGCCTTGAGCCAGGGCTACTTCCGCGCCCTCAACCGGCAGGCGGCGGCATTCGCCCTGCTGGCGGACCTGAGCATGATGCTGCTGGGAGGCGAGCTCAAGCGTCGTGAACGACTGTCGGCACGCCTGGGGGATGTGTTGAGCAATCTTTACCTGGCGTCCGCGGCACTCAAGCGCTACCACGACCTGGATTCGCCGGACCACATGGCGCCGCTGTTCACCTGGGCCATGGAGGAAAGCCTCGGCCAGTCGGAACGTGCGCTGGACGAACTGCTGGCCAACTTCCCGAATCGGGTATTGGGTTGTCTGTTGCGTGGAGTGGTGTTCCCGTTCGGCCGTCGCCACAAGGGCCCGAGCGACAGGTTGGATGCCGAGGTGGCCGCGGTGATAGGCCGGGCCAAGGGTGATCCGACCCTCGAAGAACTGCTGCAGGGTTGCTACCGTCCACAATCGGCGGACGATCCGGTGGGTGCCCTGCAACACGCCGCCGACCTGCTGGGCGCCGCCCATCCGGCGCAGAAAAAACTCCACGTCGCGCTCAAGCAAGGTCAGCTCGACCCGGCGCCAGGCGAACCCCTCATCGATGCCGCCCTCGAAGCCGGGGTGCTGCAAGCCGGCGAAGCCGAGGCCCTGCGCGTGGCCGAAGCGGCGCGGCGCAAGGTCATCGACGTGGATGACTTCGACAAGGAGGCGCTGACACTGGCCGAAGCCAAGGTCCGCTGAGTCCGTGACGAGGGGCCTGCTGCACCGTCCCGCGGGAGCAGGCGCCCTCGCCGCGATGTCCCACTGATCCGCGGCCATGTAAAAGCCGGCGCGGGGGCTTTATACTCCTGCGCCCGTTTTGCTCTTGAGGACTTATCTCGTGTCCAATGTCGTTGCCGATCATCTTGTCCTGCTCGACCACTTGCGCAGCATCCTGGTCGCCGTAGGTGAGGCCGAACAGGTTCCCGAAGAAAGCCATGCCCTGTTCCTGGAGCGCTTCGACGAACTGCGTGCCCAGTTGCCAGTCGACCCGATCGAAAGCCAGTACCTGGGCCAGGACCTCTTGTGCCAGGTGATCGTGCGCTATCCACAGATCGCCCACCTGGTGCCACGCGACCTGCTCTGGTACTTCGGCGGTGATTGCCTGCACTACATGCCCGATGAAGAAATCGACCTGTACCAGGCCCTGGAGGAGCGTCGTTTCGAAGCCGAACAAAACGACGAGCCGTTCGACTGGAACCAGGAAAAGCAGTTGCTGGCAATGTCCGACCAGGACAGCAAGCATTGATTGCGCCGTGACACACAAAGGCCCGCCTGGATCACTCAGCGGGCCTTTTTTTATGGCTTGTCGGCGGCGATGGTCATGGGCCCGCTGGCGAGCAGGATCGCTCCCATAACCACTCGCCCCCCTGCTAGCGAAGCGCTCCCAAAGATCCCCACCTCACCAAAAAGACAGTTTATTGACGCGCAATCTGTCATGAATTTCACCACCGCCACTTTTCAGACGTTTTTTTCATTTTTGACGTGGCGCTTTGCCATAGGTGAACTACCGTCAACAGAACCGAGCACGGTGGCTGGCAAATTGCCCTTCAAGGGAGCCGTCCATTGCAGCCGTCCGCTCGTCCACCCGGCCTTGTCCCGGGTGATGCGATAGGGGGCAGCCCGGGCCCATCGATGATCCGAGGCAATTGGTTAAGCCTAGGGACGGCCAGTCTGTCGAGGATCATCCTATGAACCAGCGTACCGCGCTTGCTTTGAAACACGTTATCCATGGTCTGTTCTGGATGGGCTTCGGCCTGGAAACGGCGCAGGCCGTTGCCGCCGATTGTTCCCAGTTAGACAGCCTGCCAGCGACCTTCGAGGTCGGCCAGGGTTTGCAGAACGAACTGCGCATCCTCGCCCCCGTGACGAAGTTGGCGGTGGGTGACCCGAAAATTGCCGATGTACAACCCAGTGGCAGTGACGCTTTCATTCTCACCGGCCTGGCACCGGGCGCCACCAGCCTGATGGTCTGGACGGATTGCTCGAAAATACCCCGCCAGAGCATGGTTTTCGTCAAGGGTCGGGCCACGGCCGCGCTGACCAGCGTGGCGAGCGTGCCCTCCGAAGACCCGATGCTGCTTGCCCAGGTCCAGACCGACATCCGTTTCGTCGAGGTCAGCCGGACCAAGCTCAAGGAAGCCTCGACGTCGCTGTTCGGCACCCGTGGCAACTTCCTGTTCGGCTCGCCGAGGACCCTGCCCACCATCGGCGGGGTGGTGCGCCCTTCCCTGCCGGTCAACAACGACATGTTCAACTTGTCGTTCGCCACCGGTAAAACCCTGCTGATGATCAATGCCTTGGAGGGCAGCGGTTTTGCCTACACCCTGGCACGGCCGAGCCTGGTGGCCCTCAGCGGACAGAGCGCCAGTTTCCTGGCCGGCGGCGAAGTGCCGATCCCGGTGCCCAGTTCCGGCAGCGATAACGTGTCCATCGAGTACAAGGAGTTCGGTATTCGCCTGACCCTGACCCCCACTGTCATCGGCCAGAACCGCATCGCCCTGAAGGTCGCGCCGGAAGTCAGCGAGCTGGATTTCACCAATGCCGTGAACATCGCCGGGACCCTGGTGCCAGCGCTCACCGTGCGCCGTACCGATACCAGCATTGCCCTGGCCGACGGCGAAAGCTTTGTCATCAGCGGCCTGATCAGCACGCGCAACAGCTCACAGGTGAACAAGCTTCCGGGGCTGGGTGATATCCCGGTGCTGGGCGCGTTCTTCCGCGACCACTCTATCGACCGCGAGGAACGCGAGCTGTTGATGATCGTCACGCCGCACCTGGTCCAGCCCTTGGCCGCCAATGCACAACTGCCGACATTACCGGGCGAGCAACTGCGCAACTACGACCCGAATTTCTATCGCATGTATTTCCTCGAACATGGCGAGTTCGATAACCGCAGCGGGCTTTCCCAATGAGCCGGCGCCCTAAGTACCTGGCGCCTGGCGTCCAACCCATTGCGAGGGGATATTCCATGAAAGCAGCAATCGCGGTAGCCGCAACATTGATGCTGGCCGGCTGTTCCAGCCATGGCGTGGTGGCGTCGGACCCGTCCCATTGCGCCAAGCCCAGCGCCGATCAGGAGCTGGCCCTCAACATGGCCGACGACATGGCCAACGAGGGGCGCTTGTACGCCAGCCTGGCGAACCTGGAACGCCTGCCCGAGGACCTGGTCCAGGTGCGCCTGCGCAAGGCCCGGGTATTGCGCCTGATGGGGCGCAGCGAGGCGGAGCCCTTGTATAGAAGCCTGCTCGGAACCTGCCTGGCCGCCGACGGCGAACATGGCCTGGGCCAACTGGCCGCCGTCAAGAACGACAACGCGAGCGCCACGGAGCACCTGGAGCGGGCCGCGAAAATGGCCCCGACCGAAGGCAAGATCCGCAATGACCTGGGGGTCGTCTACCTCAATCAGAAACGCATTCCCCAAGCGCGCTTCGAGTTCATGACCGCCATGGAGCTCCAGCAATCCGACGCCCTGGCGGCGCTCAACATGGTGACCCTGTTGATCTACCAGGACAACTGGAAGCAGGCGGCCGAACTGGCAAGCATGGCCAAGCTCAGTCCCCAGCAGATCGCGGACGCCCAGGCCCGCGCCGAAAGAATCAGAGGCTCGGCCCCCAACGCAGCAACGTCGCAAGCGAACCGCCTGGAAGAGGTCGTCGATGCCTCATCCGGCGCGGTCAAGTAGAGCGTGACGAGGAGTCCATGAGATGAAAACCCAACAACTGATGATCGTGTGCACGCTGTGCCTGTCCACCCCGGCCTGGGCGATCGACCCGGGCCCCTCCTCGACAGCCCAGCAAGGTACCGAAAGCTGGATGCAACTGCAGATCCGCGGCGTGGTGGCGTCCACCCACTTGCAGACCGCCTCGGCCGCCGAGCGCGAACTGGCCATGCAGCGCTGGCTCAATAGCTTCAACTATCCCATTCCGGAATTCTTTGACCAGGACACGGGCGGGGACATCAGCAGCGGCAGCAAATGAAGTACGAGGTGGGTTGAACAAAGGTTTTAAACCGTACCGTGGCGAGGGCGCTTGCTCCCGCTCGGGTGCGCAGCAGCTGCCAAAAGCAAGGGCCGCTGCGCCGCCCGAGCGGGAGCAAGCGCCCTCGCCACATGTTGTGTTTAGCCGGGATAGGTCTGTTGTCACTCTACTTTGTAGCGAGGGGATTCATCCCCGTTGGGCGCGCAGCGGCCCCGAACCTGGGCGCTCGGGGTATCTGTTCGAAGGGGATTGGCATCGAGGGGTGGCTGCGCACCCCAGCGGGGATGAACCCCCTCGCCACGGGGGCATGCTGAGTCCTGGAAACAGCAGGTACGCCGTGGCGAGGGCGCTTGCCCCCTCGGGTGCGCAGCCGCCGCCAAGGAGCGAGGGCCGCTGCGCTGCCCGGCGGGAGCAAGCGCCCTCGCCACAACTGTTCGGCTAATGAAGGATCACCCGCCTACATGTTCCCGAACGCCCTGAACACGCCAATCATCGCAGGGCCGATGGCGACCAGGAAGAAGCTGGGCCACAGGCAGAAAATCAGTGGAAAGATCAGCTTGGTGCCAATTTTCGCCCCCATTTCCTCGGCGGCCTGGGTGCGCCGGTCGCGGAATTCGTCGGCATAGATGCGCAAGGTATCGGCCACGCTGGTGCCGAAGCGAATGCTCTGCGCCAACAGGCTGACCAACCCCTGGATGTCTTCAAGCCCAGTGCGCATGGCCAGTTGCCGGAGGGCCTCGGTGCTGGTGATGCCGGCGCGGATCTGCGCGTTGACCAAGGCCAGTTCTTCGGCCAGTTCGGCCTGGCTGACCGCCATTTCTTCGGCCACTCGCTCGATGGTCGTCGGCAAGGCCAGGCCTGATTCGACGCACACCACCATCAGGTCCAGTGCGTCCGGGAACGCGGCACGCAGCCGGCCCTGGCGCGCCTGCTTGCGCTTGCCGACATACAGCGACGGCAGCAGCCAGCCGAGACCGGTCACCGTCGTCACCGCCAGCAGCACGACCACCCCGGACACCTTGATCAACGGCATCACCAGTACCGCCAGGCCGAGCAGTGCCAGCGGCATCATCAGGCGCACGGCCCAGTAGACCTGCACCGCCGATGCAGAGCGGTAACCGGCATGGGTCAGCAGGGTCTGGGTCGCCGAGGTGCGGGCCGGGTCGGCCGAAGCGAAGCGCTGGCCCACCCGCTCCAGCAGCAGTTGCAGGTTACCCGGTGCCTCCTGCGCCGCCGAACTGCCCGAATAACCCCGCTTGATCAGCGCCAGGCGCCGCTGCACCGGGTCTTGCAGGCCCACCAGCAGCAGGAGCACGGCCACCGCCGCCAGCACGGTACTCACGCCAATCGCAGTAATGAACAACAGGCGCGCCAGTTCCTCGCTCCCGGTAAACCGACTGAACAACCCGAGCAAATAATCCATGACTGATACCTCGTGTCAGGGCAGCGATCAGACCTGGATCCGGATGATTTTGCGGATCCAGAAAATCCCGACCAGCATGGCGCAGAAGGCGCCGATGATCAGCTTGTGGCCGATCGGATCATTGAGCAGCACCGGCATGTAGCTGGGGCTGGTGAGCACGATGGCGATCGCCAGCACAAAGGGAATCGCCACCAGCACCCAGGCCGACATGCGACCTTCGGCCGACAACGTGCGGATCTTGCGCTGGAAGCGGAAGCGCCCGCGAATCAACCGACTCAGGCGCTCCAGCACTTCGGTGAGGTTGCCGCCGGTCTCGCGGTGGATGAGGATCGACGTCACCAGCATCATCACCGTCATGCTCGGCATGCGCTCCAGCAGGCCCAGCATCGCCCGGCGTACGTCGTTGCCATAGTTGATGTCGGCGAAGGTCAAGCCGAACTCCTGGGCGACCGGCCCTTTGTGCTCGTCGGCAACCAGGCGCAAGGTTTCGTTGAACGGATGGCCGGCGCGCAGGGCCCGGCACATGGCGTCCAGCGCGTCCGGCAGGCCTTCCTCGAACGCGTTGAAGCGCTTGCTGCGGTCACGCAGGATCTTCAGCACCGGCAACCAGGTGACGGCCAGCGTGGTCAGCAGCGCCACCCACCAGAGCGGCGTCACCATCAGCACCGACGCTCCCGCCACCGCACCCAGGACCAGGCCCAGCAGCATCACCCGGTAGGCGCGGTACTCGTGGCCGGCCTGCTCGATCAACTGCGTCAGGCTGGCCATGAACGGCAACTGCTCGAGTCGAGCTTCCAGGGGCGACAGGCGTGTCAGGTACTTGTGCCGCAACACGGTCTGCATATTGGGCAAATGGTTGGCCTTCTCCAGCACGTGCAAGCGCCCACGAATGCGTTTGCGCATCTTGCCGGCCTCGCCGAACACCGGCACCACCACGCCCTGGGACAGCAGAAAGACCGCGATGAAGACCATGCCAAGGAAAATCAGGATGAATTCGCCGGGAATACCGTTCATGACTGCCGCGCCTCCATCCATTCAGGGCGGAACAGGCTCAGTGGCAACTCGATGCCGCGCTTGGCCAACACCTCGCGGAACGCCGGGATCATGCCGCTGGGTCGATAATCGCCGAGCACTTCGCCGTGTTCACCGATGCCCTGGCGCACGAAAGAGAAAATCTCGGTCATGGTGATGACCTCCCCTTCCATGCCGTTGATCTCCTGCATGCTGACCACCCGTCGCTTGCCATCTTCTTGACGCTCCAGTTGGATCACCACGTCGATGGCCGAGGCAATTTGTTGACGCATCGCCTTGATCGGAAACGTAGCCCCGGTCATCGACACCATGTTCTCGATGCGCCCCAGGGCATCGCGAGCCGTATTGGCGTGGATGGTGGTCAGGGAGCCGTCGTGACCGGTGTTCATGGCCGTGAGCATGTCCAGCGCCTCGGCGCCGCGCACTTCACCGATCACGATGCGATCGGGGCGCATCCGCAGGCTGTTGCGCACCAGTTCACGCTGGCTCACCTCACCCCGCCCCTCGATGTTCGAAGGCCGGGTTTCCAGGCGGACCACGTGGGGTTGCTGCAGTTGCAGTTCGGCGGAGTCCTCAATGGTGACGATCCGTTCGTTGTGGGGAATGAAACTGGACAGCACGTTGAGCATGGTGGTCTTGCCACTGCCGGTTCCGCCGGAGATCAGCACGTTCAGGCGTCCACGGACGATGGCCTTGAGCAGCAAGGCAATGGCCGGGGTCATGGTGCCCACCTGGATCAGGCTGTCGGTGTTGAGCAGGTCCACCGCGAAACGCCGGATCGACATGCTCGGCCCGTCGATGGCCAACGGCGGGATGATCGCGTTGACCCGCGAGCCATCCTTGAGCCGGGCGTCCACCAGCGGCGAGGATTCGTCGATGCGCCGGCCGAGGCTGGAGACGATCCGGTCGATGATGTTCAGCAGATGCTGGTCATCGCGAAAGCGCACATCGGTGCGTTGCAATTTGCCGAAGCGCTCGACGTACACCGAGGCAAAGCCATTGACCAGGATGTCGGACACGCTGTGGTCGGCCAACAGCGGTTCCAGCGGGCCAAGGCCCAGCACCTCGTCGGTGATCTGCTTGATGATCAGTTGCCGGCTGGCGGAACTCACCGGCGCCGAATGTTCGTCCAGCAGGCGCTGGCAGATGTCGCGAATCTGCCGCGTGGCCTCGACCTGCTCGAGGGCATCGAGCAGTGACAGGTCCATCACCTTGAGCAACTGTTGGTAGATTTTTTCCCGCCACTCGGCTTCCACCGGTGTCACCTGGGTGCGGGTTTCGTAGAGCACGTCCGGGACGGCCTGTTCCCAGGCCATCAAGGCTTCGGCCGGCTCCGCGAGGCTGTCGCCGTGGACGCTGGAAGGGCCGGGTTTGGCGGGCTGTTTGCGCAAGCGGGTGCGGAAGTCGCTGATCATGGGTCATCCCCCGAAGAAACGGTTGAAGGCGCGTTTGAACAGGCCTTTGTTCGTGGCCATCTGGTGACCGACCAGGTCTTCGGTCAAATCGCGCAAGGCGGCGGTGATCGCAGCTTTCGGCGCATGCAGCCCCAACGGCACGCCAGTGTTCTGACTCTGGCTGACCAGGTTGAAGTCATTGGGTAATTTCGACAGGTTCGCGCAGCGCAGGGCCTCGCCGATGTCCTTGAGGCTGATCGTCGTCGACTTGTCGTAGCGGTTGACCACGATCTGCAACTGGTCGCCGCGCACGCCCAGGTCCTCGCGAAGTATCCGCACCAGGGCGCTGGCATCGCGCAGGTGGCTGACGCTCTGCTGCACCACCACGTAGACCCGGTCCACCTGCTCCAGCACAGAGCCGGTGAGCGAGTCGATCTGGCGCGGCAGGTCCACCACGATCCAGTCGTAGCTGGCGCGGGCCAATTGCAGCAAGGCATCGAGTTGTTCGGGTTGGGCGTCCTGGGGCAGGCACAATTCGCCGGCCCGGCCACCGAGCACGTGCAAGGTCGGGCTGAAATGACTGCAGAAACCCCGCAGGGCAAGGCTGTCCAGGTCTTCGACCTGTTGCAGCACTTCCAGGTGGCTATGGGTCTGTGCCACGTCCAGGTAATGGGTCACGCTGCCGAACTGCAGGTCCATGTCCAGCAACAGGGTATTGCCCGCCCGGGCGCTGAGTTGCTGGGCCAGGTTGCACGCCACCAGCGTTGCGCCGGAACCGCCCTTGGCACTGATCACGGCGACCAGCTTGCCCTCGGCGCCGTTGCCCAGGCGCACCTCCGCCACCAGGCGATTCAAGGCGGCCACCAACTCCGTTTCGGCGACCGGTTCAGGCAGCACATCCCGGGCACCGGCCTGCATCGCCAGGCGCATGCCGTCCTGTTCGCCCAGCGGCCCGCACACCAGCATCGGTGGGCGTTCATGGGCCGGGCGTTGCAGCAAGGCCGCCAACTCCTCGCGCCACAGGTGGCTGACCCGCAACAGCAACAAGTCGGGCATCCGGTCCAGGCCGTAGAGTGGGTCGACATGCCCGTTGCTCACCAGCCGCGTGCTGACTTCCAGGCAGGGCATGCGTTGGCAGACACACTGCAGGTCGCGCAGAGACGTGGCGTCGCGGCTGCTGATCAGTAACCGCAGCCCGGCTTTGCCGGTAACGGTCGCAAGTGGGTTTTCCCTGGTACTCAGCATGGTGTGATCTCCGCGGAGTCGGAATGACGCCCAAGGCTTTCGCGTGGCAAGGTTGCCTGGAACGCAGGCAAGGTAATGGGCACGCCCAGCCCGGGAATGAACAGATTGAAAACGTAGTTCTGCACGCTCAACCGGACGTAGCGAATGGCCCGGAAGCCGGTGGCGCTGACCGTGTCGGCGGGGTTCGCCACCACGGCGCCGTTGACATCCAGGTAGGTCAGCGCCAGGTTCGAGGTCGCCAGGCTGCTGATCAGTTGGCTGGTGCCGGCGTCGGTCGCGGCATTGAAGATCGCCCGGCGCAGCACCACCGGGTCGCTGATGTTGCACACCGCTGCCAGGCGCGCACCGCGTCGCGCGGCCTCGTCCAGGGCATTGGCGGTGAAGTACAGCCGGCCCATCTCCACCACGCCGAACAGCAGGACGAACACCAGCAGGCCGACGAAGGAAAACTCCACGATGTATGTACCGCCCATGTGCTTGCCGTTCATCACAACGCCCTCATGACAGTGGTCGCCACCAGCGGGATACCCAGCGGGATGGCGGCGCCGAACAACCCCGGGATCGACCCGGTGCAGTTGCCCGCGCCAATCACCGGGCAGAAGGTGTAGGTGATGGTGACGCGCACGTGGTCGGTGCCGACGGCGGCGACCTGCACGTTGGCCGTGGTCAACCCCGACAGCACGGCGCTGCCGGCCTGGCTGGGCACGCCATACACCGCCACGTTCCGGGTCTGGGTCTGGAGCGTGTTGCTCAGGGCGACGCCACCAAGGGTGCCATTCCAGGCCTGGCTGGCGACGAAACGATCAGCATCGCGGCTGGCCTGCAGCAGCACGTTGTACTGGTAGAGCATCCGGCCGAACTCGCCGAAGGCCAACAGCAACAACAGCAACACCGGCAGCACCAGGGTGAACTCCACCAGCGCCACCCCTTGCTGGGCGCGGGGTGATTGAAATCGGGCAAGTCCCATGGCGCCTCCTACGAGTCGGTGCTCGGCGTGCCGCTGCCGTTGAGATAGGTCTTGTAGAGCTGGATGATCTGCGGCCCGGCATCGCTCGAAGGCGTGGGGCCCGGTACGCCGTCGCCTTCGCACTCCCGGACGAATTGACCGAACACCAGCGAGTCCGAGCCGCCGCCATCCACCGGCTGCACGACGAAATAGCAACCGAACCCCAACACCGGGATCGACGTCGAACCACCCTGCTTGCCGGTGCAGTTGCCGACCACGATCTTCAGCATCCGGCGCTCGAACACGCCGTTGCTCTGGCAACCGCTCGCGCCACCGGCCACACAGGCGGCAACCTTGGTCCGCCAGTCGTTGTAGTCCTGGATCGCCTCGCCGCCGGCCGAGAGATCGCCGTTGCTCGACGTCACAGGCTTGCCTTTGTATTGCGCCTGGGAGAGCGTGTCGTTGTAGGTCATCGCCGGGGTGCTCGAGGCGGTGACCAGGTCCGGTGGATAGTCCGACGCACTGACCGGGCCGTTGTAGATCCCAAAACGTGTATTCATGCCTTGGGACGTCGGGCCGGCCTTGTTACCGGGCGCGGTCTGGACGTTGTCCCCGACGCTGCGGCAGACCGAACCACCGCCCGCCAGGTCTTCGCGCACCGCGCTGCCGCCTGAGCCAAAATCGAGCAACTGGAAATTGCCGGGGCCGATGGGCGACGTGTTGCCTGCGGCCGTCTTCAAGACTTCCAGGTCACCGAAGTGATACCCCCAGAAATTGCCCGCCCCCGGGTTGTACTGCGTGGGGTCGCCGCAAACCATCAGCGGGGCCAGGTCGCAGGGCGCGGTGGGACTGGGGCCGGCAGTGGCGATGGCGGCCACGCTTTTAGCGCCCAGGCCGGCGCTGCCCATCGACTGCACGAAATTCCAGAAAAAACCATTCAACTGATAGCTGGACACCGACACCCGCACGTACTTGGCATTCGCCGGGCCAGGATAGGAAAACGGTCCGTAGACCCTGCTGGCCAGCTCCACCACGGCAAAGGCACCCGGATTACCGGCAACAGCGGTGGCCAGTTCAGCGTTGCCCGAGGCCTGGGCGTTCTTGTTCAAGGTGTCCAGGGCCGCTGTCCGGGTCGTGCTGGCCATGTTGAGGCCGCCGCTGACCTGGCTCAGGGTCTTGGCGCCGCTCAGGGCGGCGGCGTCCACCGCATTTTGCAGGCGCGTCTTGTTCAGCAACATGTGTCCGCCGTCCAGGGCCAGTGCCGCCATCATGGAAATCGCCACCAACGCGATCACCATCAACACACTCACCGCCCCTCCCTGGCGCCGAGGCACCGTGAAAGGCTGCCGGATACTGTGTTTCATCGTCGCATCCTCGCTGACTGAGGGAGAGGATCGGCATTGCCATCGCCTGGCCAGCCCGATGGCGCCGGGGCCTGCTAGCGAAGGTTGATGACGCTGCGCTCGACCCCACGGATCACCGTGATCGAACTGTCCTGCGCCTTGGCGATGCGTTGCACCACAGGCCTTGGAGCCGGTGCGGCCACCGCCACGACCGGTGCGACCGGTGTCGGCGCCACGGCCACGGCTTTTTTCTCCAGGTTCAACGGGTTGCGCAGGGCCAGTTGCAGCTTGCCTTCGGTCTGCGCGGTCACCAATGCCTCGGCTTCAGTGGTCGTCATCTCCAGCGTCACCGCCCGCACCACCACCGGCTGGGTCTTGTCGGTGCCGGCCGTCTGGTCCACCGCCAGTACCCGCAGATTTTCCAGGAGCGTGCGGGACACGGCGTTGTTGCTGCCGGCCGCGGTGTTTTTCGTCGCCAGAACGTCGACCCGGTTACCCGGCAACAGGAAACCGCCCACGCCGACCACATCATCCACCCGTACCGAGATGGCACGCTTGTCGGGGGCGATCAGCGAGGCCAGGGTGCTGCCGCCCAGGTGCTCGCTCAAACGGGCACTGCGCACAATGTCGCCGCGCAGGATGTCGAACGTGGCGATCTTGCCCACGGCCTGCTCGCTGGAGTCGAAGGCGTCGTCCGGAATCGTGTCCATGGGCATTCGCACGGTCGTGACCTGCTGGGCCTCGACCATCTGCCCGAAGGGGATTTCCACCGTGGCCACCACCACGCTGCGCAAATGGTCATCGGGGGTGGCATTGAGTCGTGCGCTCAGCCAGGAATCGGCCATCCATGCGGCACCAAGGCCCATTACCAGAGAAACGCCTATCAGCGAAAGCGTACGGGAGCTCATGTCGGTATCTCCGAATCAAAGAAAGTCGAGCTGGACAAAATAGTTGTGCCAGGCCCATTCCAACTCCTGCGGCAACAGCGGTCCGGAACCGCCCAGGTAACGCTGGCGATCGAGCGCCATGTTCAGCAGATCGCGAGGATGGCAAGGCACCAGCGGCATGCCTTCACCGGCGTACAAACGCTGCAGCACATAGCGCACCAGCAACGGGTCATGGGCGATGCCCAGGCGCTCGCATTCCTGGCGCCAGATGCGCTCGTACTCCTCGGGCCTGAGGTAGCCGAACTGCACCTTGTAGCCAATGCGCCGCAGGAAGGCCTCGTCGGCCAGTTCCAAGGGATTGAGGTTGGTGGAAAACACCAGGACCAGGTCGAACGGCAGCTCACAGTGCCGGCCACCGCCCAGGTTGATGAAGTCGCGCTTCTCTTCCATGGGCACGATCCAGCGATTGAGCAGCTCGGCCGGCGCCATGCGCTGGCGGCCCATGTCATCGATGATGAACAACCCATTGCTGGCCTTGAGCTGCAAGGCCGCCTGGTACTGGCGGGTAAAGGGGTCATAGCGCACGTCCAGCTGTTCCATGCTCAACTCGCCGCCGGTGATGACGATCGGGCGTTTGCAGCAGAGCAACCGGCGGTCGATGCCCTCATTGAGCATCAGGTTGTTCGATTGACGATTGTCATCCAGGCGCTGGTGCACTTGCGGGTCGTAGATCTCGATCACCGACTCGTTGATGACGATGGCGTGGGGCACCCAGATCGCTTCGGCAAACAGACGGATCAGCCGGCTGCTGACATAGGTCTTGCCGGTGCCCGCCGGGCCATAGATCATGATCGCCCGGCCGGAATTGAGCGCCACGCCCAACTGGTCGAGCATCCCCTGGGTCAGCACCACGCCTGCCAGGGCGCGATTCATGTCAGTGGCGGTGATGCGGCCGTGGTGAATGGTCTGGATCTTGATCAGCGAACGATAGGTGCTCACCGGAAACGGCGCCGCCCCGATGTAGCCGCTGCGCGCCAGGGCGTCACGGGCAAAATTGCGACCGCGCTCGGTCAGGCCGTAACGCAACGACTGCACACTGGCCTGGCCGACCTGGCCGAGGACTTCGACACGACCGTCCTTGCGCAGGAACGCCAGGACTTCTTCCAGCACGGCGCCCGTCAGGGCCAGGCGCTCTACCAGCCGAGGCAGGTCCAGCACGCCGGCGTCATGCAGGTGCTTGCACACCAACTCACCCAGGAAACTGTCGCTCAGGCCGGTGTCGCGGATGGTGCACGGCTGGGGTGCCAGGCGTTGCACCGCCTCCCGCTCGCTGGGGTAGGCATCACTATCATTGATGACGTGCATGACTACACTCCCCAGCCGCCGGCGACCAACTGCCAGTAAACGCTGTTCAAGGTGCCGATCAGGATCGCGATCGAGTAGGGAAACGGCTTGCCGGCCACCTCATCCGAGCCAGGCGCCAGGTACGCCTGGGCCCGCAGGATCAACCAGTAGCGCCCGAGGGTCTGCAACAACTGACCGCGGGCCAGCACCATCAGCAAGCCACACACGCCACCGGCAATCAGGCTGAACAGCGCGGCCCACAGGGCGTAATGAAAGGGCAGGAAACTGCCGACCATGGTCATCAGCTTGACATCGCCGGCCGCCATGCCGCCGACGGCATACATGGGCAGGAACAGCGCGAAGCAGATCAACATGCCCAGCACACTGTCGCCCACTGCACCGAGCCCGCCTGCATTGGCCTGGCTCGCCAAACCCAGGGCCAACCCTGCCAGGACCAGCGCGTTGGGGATGCGATGGCGACGCAGGTCGCTCACCACCGCCAAACCCAGCAACCCCAGCAGCAGTAACGTCGACACCAGCAACTCCATGGACATGATGCGTCTCCCTCATCTAATGATCATTGGCAGGCGACACTGCACCTGAGGAAACCTATCAAGCGGTCATCCGCCGCGTGGGTCGGCGAAAACGAAAACCGGTGGCCTCGATAGGCTTCACTGCACGCTTGGTAGCAATGACGGTCAGCAGGCCGCACCTTTCACGGCGGCACACAGTGCAGTGATCCGGTCATTCACGGCTCCGCCCAGCAGGACGAACATGGCGGCCACCGCCACGGTGATCAGCCCGCCGGCGACGGCGTACTCGACGATGGTCAGGCCATCTTCATCCCTGGCGAACTTACTGATCGAAGTTCTGATTGTTTGAAGGGTCATGTCAGTTACCTCACATCAATCGCAACACATCGCGGGAAGGAGCGGCGTAAAACCCAGCAAGACGTCATCGAAGCTTCAACCCTCGACGAAACCAGCGCCTCGATGGGCTTCACCGCGCTTCCCGACCGGGGTGGCCGTTAGCACGCAGCGCCTTTGACCGCCGCACACAGGGCGGTGATCTTGGTGTTCACGGCGCTGCCCAGCAGGATAAACATCGCGGCCACGGCCACCGTGATCAACCCACCGGCCACGGCGTATTCCACAATGGTCAGGCCGTCTTCATCTTTGGCGAACTTCAGTACCGAAGCCTTGATTGTTTGAAGAGTCATTTCGCGCACCTCATCGGGTTGTTTTCGCAAGGGGGCAGCACATTGCGAACTGCCTGATGCAACCCTAGTCATGAGGGGTGGAGGGTCGTTAGGAGGATTTTGCACATCCCTAGGATTATTTTGCGCCCCAGGCCAGGTGTGGGTCGGCGGGGGGCGCAGGCGGTCCGCGGCCTGGCGCCAAGGGGGGCGGGCTTATGAAAATTTATTCGGCGAAGTGATAGCACATTGGCAATACTGCTAGCTAAAGGGCAGCAAGAACCGCTGGGTAGTCGTCCTATGGCGCCACATCTGACTGGAAAGCCAAAGCTGTTGTGGTTCGATCTGACGCACGATCGCTCCACCCGGGAACTGGTCGCCCAGTTCGAGGACGCTTGCGACTGCACGCTGGCCAAGAACGCCATGTTGCCCAGTGGCGAACAGGTCGACATGATCTGCATCCATTTCGACCGGCCCGACACGCCGGGGCTGCGCCGGCTGCTGGAGATCAAGCGCACCGCGCCCACGATTCCCATCACCATGTTCACCGTGCAGCACTCCGAAGAGCTTGCGGTCTGGGCGATGCGCTCCAGCGTCTGGGAATACATGGTGCTGCCCCTGCCCGCCAACGAGCGCAAGCGCTACCTGACGGCCGTGGTGCAATTGTGCGAATTGCGCCGTACTGCCAATGGCCGGGGCAAGACCTCGCAGATCGACCACGCCCCCACCCTGCCCGACAGCATTCGCCTGACCTCCGGACACCAGAAGCACCAGGCCCTGAGCCACATCATGCTGTACATCGACCAGCATTTTCGCGAAAGCATCGACCAGCGCGATCTTGCCAAGCGTTGTGGCATGACCACCTTTCGCTTCAGCCGCCTGTTCAAGGAGGCCAACGGGCTGGGCTTCACCGATTACGTGCTGAACAAACGCATGAGTTTCGCCAAGGAACTGCTCGACAACAGCCAGATGCCGATCACCAGCATCGGCTACGAGGCCGGTTTCAAGGACCCGTCCTATTTCGCCCGGGCGTTCAAGCAATACGCCAGTTGCACCCCCAGCGAATACCGCTCGGCACAGCAACTGCGCGTCGCGAGCCCATCGCAAGCAGTGCCCGACGAGGCCAGCACAGCGGCGCTCGACAGCTTGGTGCAGAGCCTGGAGGGATGACCCCGGCACGCCCCAGGGCTCATTGGGTTATCCACAGTCGGCTCGATGACTTTTCTCCAGGCATAAAAAAACGCCGCTCAATGAGCGGCGTTTTCTTGAATTTGGAGCGGGAAACGAGACTCGAACTCGCGACCCCGACCTTGGCAAGGTCGTGCTCTACCAACTGAGCTATTCCCGCAAATGGCGTCCCCTAGGGGACTCGAACCCCTGTTACCGCCGTGAAAGGGCG